>Ga0078894_10000037_pt1 | contig 76198 bp, 78 predicted proteins | sample LauGreSu1BDMLBSD_2_FD_67506 | JGI IMG/M metagenome (GOLD analysis project Ga0078894, IMG submission 67506) | Freshwater lake microbial communities from Lake Michigan, USA - Su13.BD.MLB.SD (version 4) (version 4) | ecosystem: Environmental > Aquatic > Freshwater > Lake | place: Lake Michigan...
GAGGTCGGAAGCGGATTCGAACCGCTGTAAAAGGTTTTGCAGACCTCTGCCTAGCCACTCGGCCATCCGACCCTTGTTTTAAGGCTTGCAAAAATAGTAAAATATTATTTCTATCAACTATAAATTGTTCGCTTTTCTTCGAATTTCAGCACAACAAATTCCGGCACTTACGGCTACGTTCAAGGATTCAGTAGATCCGAATCGTGGAATGGTGATTTGATTTTTTACCTTCTCGAGCACCTCGGCACGAATGCCATTGCCTTCATTTCCTAAAATTAGCAGACCCTCCGACTTGAAATTTGTTTCGTATATCGAGCTGCCATTCAATGTAGTGGCATAACTGGGTAGCCGATTTCCTTCCAGGAATTGAACTAAATCGGTATAAAAAACCTTTGTTCGTGATAGGGAGCCCATGCTTGCCTGCACAACTTTAGGGTTGTAAACTTCTACAGTATCGTTTGAGCAAATGAGGTTTGAGATACCGAACCAATCGGCTGTACGGATTATTGTGCCCATGTTTCCCGGATCTTGTACACCATCCAAAACCAAACTGAATTGATTTTTAAGCTGTTCTTGTTTAATCAGCTGTTCTTCGGGCATCTTTAGCACTGCCAAAACATCCTGAGGAGTATTTAGCGTACTTATTTTGCTTAATTCTTCGGGTTTAATCTCCACCAGCTTTATATTTCCAGAGATTTTGACCAATTTTGAAAGAACAGCAGGTGTATGGTAAATGGTATCAATCTGATAATCTGATTCGATAAATTCCGTTACAGATTTCAAGCCCTCTACCAAAAAAAGACCCATCTCTTTACGCTGCTTTTTTTGATGCAAAGAATTAATAAAACTGATCTGTGATTTTGAAAGCATATCTGGCTAAAAGGAATTTCCTAACTACAATTATACTGCTTTTTGTGCTTTTATTTGGTGCATCTTGCTCATCAACCCGTTTTCTTCAACCAGACCAATTGATGGTAACCAAGATCAAACTGCAAAATGTAGATCCTCGATTTGAAGAACAGGCCTATTACTATGTTCAACGTGATTTGAGACCTCCTTCATGGTTAAATTTGCGTTTATACAATCTAGTAAATACTAAAAAGGGAAAATATCGGACAGATAGGATTAAGAAATTAGGACAGGGTCCTGCGATTTTGGATAGCTCTCTAGTCGATATTTCTAGAACTCAAATCGAAAAGTTCTTGCATACTAAGGGTTTTCTCAAAGCAAAAGTTGCTAGTGAAATTAATCTGAAGGGTAAAAAAGCAAGAATTACATTTGTGGCAAATCCCGGTCCCGAATACCGTATTCGTAAAATTGAAGAAGATATTCCAGACGCGGCTGTAGCCAGACTGTATCAGGAATTTAGAACAAAGTCAACTTCGGTACATCAGGGTAGCCGATACGACTCCGACTCCCTAAGCCGAGAGCGAGAGCAAATTTACCAATTGATGCGTAAAAATGGTTATTTCGAATACTTAAGGCAATATGCAAGGTTTGAAGTAGATACGAACTCCATCGATAGCCAGGCTAATGTGAAAATTTTCATCCTGAACCCGGCGAACCAAGAGAAACATCCCATCTACACGATTGGAAATTCGTATCTAACCATTCGAAATAGTTCGGGGAATTTAACTGGTACTACTAAAGACACCTTGGGCAATGGCAGCCAATTTAAACTAACAGACTATTCGGGTAGATTCAAGTTGAAACCTCTTACTCGTTATGTTTTTAGTAAAAAGGGGAGCAGTTATAACCTCGACAATGAAAACCTTACCTACGATCGTTTGTATGAGCTCAATGTGTTTAAAAACATAAAGATCAGTTACGAAAAGGTCTCAGATACCGCTAAGGTATTGAATGTGAATTACGATTTAACGCCTCTCAAACGCATGAGCAACCGAATTGAGGGAGAATATACGTTTAACGCGGCTCGGAACGGTTTTAACGTCGGAAATACCTATACCAACAGAAATTTATTCGGTGGTGCAGAGCAATTAGATTTGAAAGTGCGTTACGGAATGCTTTTTGACTCAAAGAACACCAGTCAATTGGCTGATAAAGTGTTTAACCGCGATCTTGAAATTGGTGCAAACCTAATTTTTCCTCGGATACTTACGCCTTTCCGGAATACCGTATCCGGAAGAAGTGGGGTTCCTCACACCACAATCTCCTCCGGATTCCAATATTTCAGACAAAAGGACGCATTTACCAATCGTACCTATGCAAACTCCCTCACTTACGATTGGATGGAGACAGTGTTAAAGCGACACAGCTTTACCCCAATTAATTTGGAATACAGGAATGGTAAAATTGATCCGGACTTTAAACAAAACTTATTGAATCAAGGGTACGAATTGTACGTACGCACCAACGACCGCCAATTCGTGAATTTTGGTAGTCAGTATACCTTTACTTACAACAACATTCGCTTAAATACCCTAAGTAATTTTTTCTATCTCAGAGTTTCGGCAGATTTGAGTGGAAATACTTTGGGCTTATTAAGTAAGTCCCTAAACCTTAAAATTGATCCAAATGGTTTTAGAACCGTTTTTGGCTTGGCTTATTTACAGTATGCAAAAACTGAGCTTGATCTCCGATGGTACAAGCATTTTGGTGGAGATCGTCAATTGGTTGCCCGAATAAATCCAGGTATCGGGGTGCCATACGGGAATAGTTCCACCTTGCCAATTGAAAAAAACTTTTTCGCTGGTGGTACAAGCGGAATTCGGGCATGGCAAGCCCGCACTTTAGGCCCCGGTAATTATAACCGTGAGGTATTGGATCCAGATACGAGAAAGAACCTCCGTAACCTCGATCAGTTGGGTGAGATTAAGTTTGAAGCGAACGTAGAATACCGTTTTAAATTGATTAATAATTTATTCGGCGCAAAGGTTAAAGGTGCTGCTTTTACTGATTTTGGGAATATTTGGCGGATTAAGGCAGTTGCAGATAATCCGGGAGGAGAATTTAAAGCCAACCAGCTTTTTAGTCAAATTGCCATAGGTGCAGGTGCAGGTTTACGTTTTGATATGGATTACTTCATCTTCAGATTTGATGCCGCAGTTAAACTAAAAGATCCGCAGTTTACTGGCAAAGATCAGTGGGTAATTAAAAATTTCTTCAACAAAGAGTTTAAGCAGAATTACGCCAATACTCACTATCCGGATGTATACCGATTTATGCAATTCAACTTCGGAATTGGTATGCCCTTCTAAAACTACTCGAACGAGCGGTTATTGTAAATTAAAATGCCGGCATGAAACATCACTCCCGAGGGTTTTTGCGGATCATCGTAGCGGTTGTAGCTGAGGCTGATTGGGCCGATGGGACTTTGATAAACTAAACCGGCCGTCGCAGCATAATGGGCTTTAGGCCACTTATCCGACCAGGACACATCTTGTAAACCAATTAGTAGATAATCTTTAACTGCCTGGAATAAATAACCTTCCAACCTCAAATCAATGTTTTTAGTTATGCTGAATATGTTTTTGATGCCAAATGCACCAAAACTATTGGCTCTGAAATTGCTCAAAAAAATAGATTTGGAATCTTGAAGCGGGAAAAATGCAGGTGCGGTCAACAAAGTTGATTTGTAGGTATTAAACAAAGGGCGATTGCTAAAAACGCCCTCCAGCAGGTAGCCAAAGGTGTAGTTTTTGCTTATTAGCGGATAGTGCTCAATGCCTAATCTTAACTTTTCCCATGAGCGCTTGGTTTCCAGCGGTTTCAATTGTGCAAAAATGGGCTCATTTCTCAATACATTTCCAGGAGCATAGTTCTCTTCACCAGCATAATAAGCAAGGCTTGCCCAAAAGCTCATGCCTTTGGTGGCATATTGTTTTCTATTGAGCGTGTTTTTGTAGATGCTTAAAGATGTCGTGTAGCCCGTAAATTTATTTTCATCGAAAATATCGCCAGCAATGTAGCTGTTATTTGGGCTGTAATAATCCTTGAAATTCAACAATCCCGCTTTGAATTCCAGTTTACCATTTTCACCTATCGGGATGCCGGATTTTAGGGCAAAAAGTCGGTCTGTTTGATCAATATAAGTGGGTTTAACCTTATCAACAATAATTCTGCTAGTGCTGTAGTAATTCCAGTGATTATAGGTAAAATCTGCCTCAAAGTAAACTGGAATCCGATTGGGTATGTCCATTCGGATAGTGCCCTGAGCAGATTCGTAAAAACGACCGGAGTAAAAATTTGCTCCCAAAGTGTACGATTTCTTCTCGATAATTGAATATTGCAAACCCAAGTAGGCATTGCTAACCGGTCGGGTAGATAGGTTACCACCCAAGTCAATTCTGAAGTTTTTATGCGGTTTTACCTGAAGCTCAAAAAGGTATTTATCTGTAGCTTCATTGTACTGTATTTTCGGATAAACGGTCTCAAAATTTTCATCTGCAGCAAGCTTGTAATAACCTTGTTTTACGCCGATTAGGTCAAGTTTGTTTTCATCTGGCCTAAACACCCGTTTTATGTATTCTTTTTGTCTGGAATTTCCACCATTAACTGCAATGTCATCGAAAATTAGATCGGGGTTCTTAGAAGTAAAGGCCTTGCGTTCTTGTTTTAGGGTTTGGCGGGCTGTACGTCTTTGCACATCGGCCAAAATTTGAGGCATTTGCGCAAGTGTAGCCTCATAACCTTTCTGAATAAGTTCTTCAACCTCACTGAAGCTCGTAGCACTAAAATCGGTCATATCGGGTTGTATGTAGGCTCCGTTTTTGCCAATTCCTGTAGAGTCTGGGTTTGCCAAAAACATGTACATCAGAAATCGATTAACCACACGATCCTCATTTTCTTTAGGATACTCATTATATTTTTTGGAAGAAACATCAACACCAATAATGTAATCCGGATTGAAATCACTCTTCATCACGTCAACGGGGAAGTTGTTGTAAATGCCTCCATCAAAAACGTAGAGATCATTCACTTTTACCGGTCTGTAAACCAGCGGAACAGCCATGGTGCCCCTTACAGCATCTACTAGGCTCCCTTTACCTACCGGAATCATTTTTTTGGCAAAAATATCCGAAACAATACAGCGGTAGGGAACAAACAAGCTATCAAAGTTTCCTTTTGCATTGGCTGAGGCTTGCCCCAATAGTTCTAGAATAGCAAAGTTTAGCGGGATATCATTAATGAGGTTAGAACGTAAACTGGCGTTAAAGGTGGTATCAATTTCCAGCTTAGCATTTACAAAGGCCGGATTGTCTGGCTTTTTTTTGAAAAAATACCGGTATTGTCCATCAAACTTTCCACTTACCCATTGTTGAAAATCATCGCTCAGGGCAATGTATTCGATCTCGGCAGGTGAATAACCTGCCGCATACATGGCCCCAACGATCCCGCCCATTGAAGTTCCGGTGATGTAGTCAATTGGGATTTGATTTTCTTCCAATGCCTTCAAAACCCCAACATGAGCCAATCCTTTAGCACCACCACCACTCAACACTAAACCTACTTTTTGAGCATGTGCAGAGGAAAAAACAAGTAAAATACAGCAAATGTTTAGTAGACGTTTCATCGAAATTCTACTTTAAATTTACTGTTTTAACGCAAAAAATTGGTTGAGATTTTCAGCTTGTTGCAGAAAAAATTTCTTTGATCTTTTGGATGGTAAAATCGATGTCCTCTTTTGTATTGAATTTGCTAAACGAGAAGCGCACAGCCGGCCGGTTGGGCTCAGCGCCTATGCCATTTAATACGTGAGAGCCAATGTTGCTTCCAGAGCTGCAGGCACTTCCTCCAGAGGCAGAAATTCCGGCAATATCGAGGTTAAATAACAACATTTCGGCCATATCCATGGGTGGGAAAGAAACATTTAGTACCGTGTATAGACTTTTTTGAGGATCAATCTCACCATTAAACTGAATTCCTGGAACAACGGCTTTTAATTGCTCAATCATGTACGTCTTTAAGCCTTGAATATGTCTTTGATGCTCATCCATGTCTGCATACGCAATTTCAAGTGCTTTGGCTAAGCCCACAATGCCGTAAACATTCTCAGTTCCACCACGCATATTTCTTTCTTGGGCACCGCCATAAATAAATGGTTTAATCTTTACGTTGTGGTTAATGTATAGAAAGCCAACGCCCTTGGGTCCATGAAGTTTGTGGGCAGCGCAAACCAAGAAGTGTACTTTTAATTTGCTGAGGTCGTGGGTATAATGACCCATGGTTTGTACCGTGTCGCAATGAAAAAGAGCTTGGTACTGTTCGCATAGTTCTCCTACACGTTCGATATCGGTTAAAGTACCAATTTCGTTATTGGCGTGCATAAGCGAAACGAAACTGCGTTCATTACTTTTAAGCAATTCTTCGAGCTGTTCGTAATTGATATTGCCACGCTCATCCAAGTCAACAAAACTCAATTTAATCAAACCTTTTTCGGCAAGTGCTTCTAAAGTGTGCGAAACGGCATGGTGCTCAATTTTAGAGGTGATGGCGTGCTTGATACCGTGATCTAAAATGCCGCATTTGATGGCTGTGTTATCGGCTTCCGTACCTCCGGAAGTAAAAAAGATTTCCGCTGGAGAAGTTTTGAGCAAGCCCGCTACCGTTTTTCTGGCCTTTTCAACAATTGAACGAACTTCACGACCATGAGCATGTATAGACGATGGATTTCCAAACTGTTGATCCATCACCTGATACATCGCTTTCAAGACTTCTTTATCAAGAGGAGTGGTGGCGGCATTGTCCAAATAAACACGCATGAATAGGCTTAATTGAGGTTAGCGATGGTTTTAATATCTTGTATAATCTGATTGGCTAATTGATCAGCTTCAGCTAAAGTAGCACTTTCAGCATAAATGCGAATAATGGGTTCGGTATTCGATTTGCGCAGGTGTACCCATTGCTTGTCGAACTCAATTTTTACACCATCAATCGTGCTAATGGGTTGGGCTTTGTATTTTTCTTGTACTTGATCTAGCAATGCATCAATATCTAATTCTGGAGTCAGATCGATTTTATTTTTAGAGATGAAATAATTTGGATATGAGCGGCGAAGTGCCAAAATATCTTTACCTGATTTTGCCAAATGCGTTAAAAATAGCGCAATCCCAACCAAGGCATCACGGCCATAATGCGATTCCGGATAAATCACTCCTCCGTTCCCTTCGCCTCCAATTACAGCCTTAGTTTCTTTCATCAAATTGACCACGTTTACTTCACCAACTGCAGCGGCTTGATAGGTATTTCCGCTGACTTCGGTTACATCTCTCAAAGCACGGGTAGATGAGAGGTTCGATACCGTATTTCCGGGAGTGTGTTTCAAAACGTAATCCGCTACAGCTACCAAAGTATACTCTTCGCCAAACATGGAACCGTCCTGGCAAACAAAACAAAGGCGGTCTACATCCGGATCAACAGCAATACCCAAATCGGCTCCTTGTTTTACGACTTCGTTCGAGAGCGCAGTTAAGTTTTCGGGAAGTGGTTCTGGATTATGAGGAAAATGTCCGTCTGGCTCACCAAAAATAGAATAGATGGTTTCTACACCCAAAGCCTTTAACAAAGCCGGTACAAAAATACCTCCACTTGAATTTACACTATCCACAGCAACCTTAAAGTTGGCCGCTTTGATCGCTGCAACATCAACCAACTTTAAATTCAAAATATGATCGATGTGTTTTTGTAAGTAGGAAGCGTCCGGTATCACTTTTCCCAGCTCATCAACTTCACTGAAATTCAAGTCACCAGATTCAGCCAGTGCTAAAACAGTTTTACCATCGGCATCGTTAATGAATTCACCTTTTGCATTGAGCAGTTTAAGTGCATTCCATTGTTTTGGATTGTGGCTAGCCGTCAAGATAATGCCACCGCCTGCTTTTTCCATTGGAACAGCAAGTTCTACGGTAGGGGTTGTAGACAGGTCGAGATCAATCACATCTATACCCAAGCCCTGCAGGGTTCCGATTACTAAATTTTTAACCATTGGGCCCGAAATTCGGGCATCACGGCCAACAACAATTTTGCTATTATTGGTTTGGTTGATTACCCACTGACCAAATGCAGCCGTAAATTTTACAATATCTAATGGGGTTAGTCCGTCTCCCGGCTTTCCGCCGATAGTCCCCCTAATTCCGGAGATTGATTTGATTAATGTCACAAGTAGCGTCTAAAGCTTCAAAAATAATAAATTCAGTTCAATGCGTATGCGTTTGAAACTCGGGGCCAATTTTTAATCCTATATTTGTACATCAGTATTCAGGTCTACAATGCCTATAAAATGGTTCCAAAGTTGGTTTAATTCACCCTATTACCACATTCTGTATCATCAGCGGAATGATGCTGAGGCCGAATTTTTTATCGATAATCTCTGTGCTTTTTTAGAGCCTAATTCGCAAGCCCGGTTATTGGACATTGCCTGCGGAAGAGGTAGGCACGCCATCTACCTAAATAAAAAAGGATATGAGGTTACGGGTATCGATTTATCGGAAGCCAATATTCGCTTTGCTAAAGATTTTGAAAATGATAAGCTGCATTTTTACAAACACGATATGCGGCATTTGTTTTTTGTTAACTATTTCGACATTGCCTTTAATCTTTTTACCAGTTTTGGTTATTTCGACAGTCGAAGAGATCACTTGAAAGCCTTAACCATGTTTAATAAGTCGCTTAAAAAAGACGGATTATTGGTTTTTGACTACTTGAATACGCAAAAAATTGTTCACCATCTTTCCCATCAAGAGGTAAAAACGGTAGAAGGAATAGAATTTCATATCACGAAAAAAGTGGTGGGGAATAAAATTGTAAAAACCATTGATTTTGAACATCATAACAAGGTTTACGGGTTTAAGGAAGAGGTAATGGCTTTTAGCAGAACTGATTTCAATGATTTATTTACCGAATCGGGATTTGAAGTGGTGCGTGAGTTTGGGGATTATCAACTCCAGGCTTTTGATGAAAAAACGTCTGATAGATTCATAGTTATTTGTAAGAAAACGCATGCTTGATCAACTTATCCAGCTGGATCATCAGCTATTTCAGGCCATTAACCAAGGCTTATCGAACTCTTTTTTCGATGTACTGATGCCTATTTTGCGCAATCGCTACACTTGGGTGCCGCTGTACCTGTTTTTAGCATTTGTTTGGGTTAAGCAGTATCGCAAAACTGGTTTATGGATGGTTTTATTTCTGGTGCTCTGCTTCGGAATTTCGGATTATACCAGTTCTTCTATCATAAAACCTGCCGTAGCTCGCATTAGGCCTTGTAATGAATTAAACGCCATCGTGACTGCTCGTGTAGATTGTGGTACTGGCTACAGTTTTCCATCCTCACATGCCGCCAATCATTTTGCCTTGGCTTTGTTTTTTATCGTTCTTTTTTACACCAAGTGGAAACCTGTTTTGCCACTTGCCTTGCTATGGGCTGCAGCTATCGGTTTCGCCCAAATTTATGTGGGAGTTCATTTCCCAATTGATATTTTGGCTGGTAGTTTATTGGGTGCGCTAGTGGGTTACTTACTAGGAATCTTATTTTTGCGTTTTAAACCTGAAGATACATGGAACTCTGGAAAGTAATTTTGTTGTTTAGTGCAGCCTTTTTAGGAGGTTTAACCGTTTTTGTATCGAAAAAAGCGAATAATCAGCGTTTGAAGCTGGTTTTATCTTTTAGTGGGGCCTACCTTTTTGCCATTACCGTTCTACATTTAATTCCAGAGGTATACCAAACCGCCGACCAAGCTATCGGCTTATATGTTATTGGAGGCTTTCTTTTTCAGATTATACTAGAGCAATTTTCGGAAGGAATTGAACACGGGCACATTCATGCGCATACTCATCAACAGCTGGCATTCCCAATAGGAATTATGACCAGCTTATGCATACATGCGTTTTTAGAGGGAATGCCCTTATCAAATGGCCCGCAAAACGAATTGGTTTTTGGTATTGCTTTGCACCATATACCAGCTGCTTTCGCTTTAGGCATGGTGCTTTCGCATCATAAGGTATCGAAACGGAACATCGTGATTTTACTTTTCGTATTTGCACTAATGTCGCCTTTGGGTTATGTGCTAAGCTTAGAATTGAGCACCGGTGCTTTGGGCAATTTTGAGAGCTATTTTAATCGAATTATGGCGGTTGTAATTGGTATGTTCTTACACATCTCTACTACCATTCTATTCGAATCGAGTGTAGATCACCGTTTTAACTTTAAAAAGCTCTTTGCCGTTTTATTGGGGATAGGAGTGGCGGTTCTCAGTTTTCTGAGCAATTAATTAACCCCTGAACTTATCCAGTAAATCGCTCAACAAACCCGCCTCATCCGATTTCAGATTTAGAGACAGTTCATCATCAATATTCATCTCGGTATCGAGTTTTTTTAGCAGATCCAATCCTTTTTTGGTGATAAGAATATCTACCGCTCTGCGATCTTTTTCGTTGGTTGAACGGCTTAGCAAACCCTTTTTGTACAATCGATCAACAATTCTGGAGGCATCAGACATTTTGTCTAGCATACGTTCGCGAAGTAGGTTTACCGTAGCCGGATTTGGAAATTGTCCTCTCAAAATACGCAGGATATTGTATTGTTGCAGGGTAATATCGTGATTATCCAGTCGTTTTTTTAATAAATTGGTTAACCAACCATAGGTATATAAAATGTTCACAATTGCTCGGTGGTAATTGCTACTGAATTTATGACTGGAGATTTCTTCTTCTAGTTTCATATAATCTTACAATTTTAGCAAAAAAATTAATTATAATGATAATATAGCTTATCTTTTTTCTTTACTCGATTTCGATTTCTTTTTCCAGGGGCAATGCTTGCATTTGTTCTGACAGCAATAGCCACGTTTCAAATGGTAATTTTCGGTAAATACTAAAAAGCCTTGTTCATTAAAATAATAGTCCTCTAATTCTTTCAGCATTAATTCAATGATTTAATTGGTAATTGATCCTGAAAATAATTTTTTAAGTGACTGCCATTGCCATGAACAGTCCAAATTTCTCTTGGTTTGACCTCAGCAATCATTTTTAAGATATCGTTCCAGTCAACGTGGTCTGAAATCAGCAGTTCTAAGTCGTTTTGTGCTTGTAAACGCTGCCATCCGGAGGCAAATGCCCGACAAACATTGCTTGCCCTGAAATAACTGTTAAAGGTAAGTGGTGGAACCAGGTAAACATAACCTTGCTCAGGTTCTTTCATCAGTTTTCGATTGTAAGGCTCATAGTTGCCCAATTCAACGCCAAAATCTTCATGAAGTTTACTAATGGGTACTATTTGATGGTGAACCAAAACTTTTCGTTGCGGGCAGTAATCATTGATCATCCGAATGAGGCGTTGAGCCTTTCCTAATGAGTAGGTGCCCAACAAAACATTTTGGTTATGGGCATTTAGTTTTTGTATTTCTGCAATGGGATCCGGGTGCACAATAGCCGGGTTGGCGAAAGTTGTTTCGGTAATTAATACATCGGCATCGGTAAATTCTAGGATTTCGCAGGTAGGATCGGTTTGCAATTTGTAATCGCCGGTGTATAAGTATTTGATGCTCTTATATTCCATTAAAATTTGGGCTGAACCCAGAATATGTCCGGCAGAGATGAGTGTTATTTTTACTCCATTGAGCTCAAATTGCTCCTTGTATGTTTTAGTGTAAAAGTTTTTACCTGCTCCCTTTTTGTAGCGCAATTGCATAATTGCGGCAGTTTCGGCCGTGCAATAAATATTCGAATTATCACGGCAGGCATGATCGCCATGCGCATGTGAAATTAGCGCTGTCTCCACTGCTTGTTCGGGATCGATGTGGAAATTGCCAATAGCACAATACAAGCCCTTTTCGGTTCGAGTGATGAAGTCGGGGAGAAGCATCACTAGTTTTTACCTCCCTCAATAAACTGACGGTGTAATTCGAGAATTTGTGGAATAAGTAATTGCTGTTCATCGTTGATGAGCAGGAAATCAGCTAGTTTAATTTTCTCGCTATCTGTCATTTGCTTGGCCATCCTGTCAAGTATCTCTGCCCTGTTACTACCGTCTCTTTGACTAATTCGTTTTATTTTCAATTCTTCGGGTGCACATACTAAGATCGTATGATTGCACATTTGGTATGAATTGCTTTCGAACAATAATGCTGCTTCTTTAACCACATACGGACTAAATTGTTTGGCACACCACTCATCAAATGCTTTAAAAACTGCAGGATGGACGATCTGGTTTAATTTTTCGAGTTTTTTGGCATCCTTAAAAACCAAATTAGCCAAATACGCCCGGTCTAGCGTACCGTCTTGCTGATACGTATCTTTACCAAAAGTTTTTATCAAGGTGTCTCGAATTTCTGAATCGCTTGCCATCAAGTTTTTAGCCACCTGATCTGCATAGAAAACAGGAATACCCAGCACTTCAAATACCTTACAAACGGTACTTTTACCACTACCAATACCTCCGGTTATTCCAATTTTTAACATTAGGGTTGAATAATAAAGTCGAGGGTTTGGGGTTCGATTTTTAAAATTTTAGTAAAATTAGGTATACGAGCCAATTTAATTGGCAATTGGCTAAGCTTTTTTGTCTGCCAAAGGTTAAAATCCACATAAGCTTCGAAAGCAGTTGATCCCAAAGTAGCATAGTTTGATAACGGAGTGCTGACGGTCAATTTTACCTTAGCGGGAAATAGTTTAAGTTTTACGCTTTCTGGTTTGTTTCGTACCTGGATATCCAGATAGATTTCCTTTTCGGTATACTGTGCTACTCTTACTTGAACTGTAACCTCTTGTGGACTCGAATTTAGTTTTTGGCTGGCTGGTTTTTTGATACTAAGCCTCTCGGTAAAATTGGTGTTGATAGCAGCTTTTTGCAGAAGCTCAGTTTCAATAAATCGTATGTTTTGAAGTTCTGCAGGCGGACCGCTTAAGGTAACAAATGCAGGTTTAATACTTGGGGCTTGTGCAAATCCATAAAAAGGTTCGAACTGAAGCTTATACCGTAAGCGAACCGGCACTTTTTTAGATTGTACCTGAGCAAGCTTAAAAAAAATGGTATCCGTTTGGAATTTACTAATTTTTTGACCTGGATGTAATTGGCGATTTAGCTCAGCAATTCGTGTCTTTAAATCGATATAAGTCAAGGTTTTTAGATTTTTTAGACTGATTTGAGCTTTTTGCTCATTCTTTAAAATTTTGCTGCTGAGCAATTGCCAACCTTTTCCTTCAAGCTGTACTTGCAGTGTATCTTTCCGTGTAGGCTCGAGTGCCAAATGATACGGAACGTCGGCCCAGCTTACGATGAGTTTTGCCGGGTATCTATACGTGCCCGAAAGGGTATAAAAAAACCACAAAAAGCTTGCTAAACCCAGTGAACTCAAGAAAATAATAGCTTTTCTACGTTGTTTATGATTGAGTTTGACTAAGGCCATAATCAAAATTAAGAATAAAAGGGTAGGCTTGCTAGTTTTTACTTCCCAACAAAAAAGCCATCAGTTTACTGATGGCTTTTTATGAATTTAATCGGTGTATTATTTAGTATTTAGCGCTTTTGATGCGTCTAAAGAAATAGCCGATTTATCGAAACGTATTTTTGTGCCTCCTTCAACTTCAATCAAGAAGGTTGTTTCATTCATATCGGCAATTTTGCCGTGAATGCCTGCAGAAGTGACCACTTTATCGCCTTTTTTAAGCTCTTCAACAAATTTCTTGTGATCCTTTGCTTTCTTCATTTGTGGACGAATCATGAAGAAATAGAATACAACGATGATCAAAATCATCGGTAAAAATTGCATTATTGGATTAGCTGCTGCTTGTAATAAAATAGTAGAGATCATGTTTATGGATTTGTTTTTGGTTTTACATTACCCACTACATGGAGCTCATGACTGCCAGTAGTGGTGTTTGCTGTTAAAGTAACAACTTTATTTTGCATTCCTAATTTTCCGGTGCTATTAAAAACTACGTGAATAGTGCCTTTTTCTCCAGGAGCAATGGGTTGATTAGGGTATTCCGGAACGGTACATCCGCAAGTAGCACTTGCGCTGCTAATGATTAACGGACTTTTTCCAGTATTGGTGAAAGTGAAATCGTACGAAACTTGTTCTCCTTCGGTAATTTCACCAAAATCATACGTTTCTTTTTCGAAGCTAAATACCGGAGCCGTTGCCGGATCTACTTGTGCATTTTCTGTAGCTGCAGGATTGCTTGTATTTTGCTGTTGGCAGGCGCTAATAGTGAATGCTAACAATAGTAAAACTGCTGGTTTCTTCATGGTTTATTGAATTAATCCTCTGCCAAATTTCTGAATTTTTTTCTCAGCTTTCAGCTCATCCAAAATTTTATCTAAAATACCGTTGATGAATGTGTTGCTTTTCGGCGTGCTGTAATCTTTAGAGATTTCGATATACTCATTGATACTCACTTTTACCGGAATGGACGAAAAGTGAACGAGCTCTGCAATAGCCATTTGCATCAATAAAATATCCATCAGGGCAATACGTTGTGAATCCCAATTCTTCGTTTTTTTATCGATCAGTTTCAGGCTTTCTTCTTGTTCAGCGATGCTTTTTCGCAATAACTGAATGGCAAAATCCAAGTCTTCTTTCTCATTTTGCAACAATTCAGCTAGCTGATTTTCGCTCGGTTCATCATTACTAAAATTTTTGAAAGTTTTAGCCATCATAGCTTTTAACACCTCTTTATCTACAGGCCAATTGATGAATTTTTCTTCGAAAATCTGCTCAATAGCAGGAGTTTTTAGAATGATTTTTCTAAAAATGTTTTTGATAATTTCTTTATCGGTATGCAGAGTATGCTCTTTCAGTTGGATGTATTCTGAATATTCCGGTACGCTTTTTAAAATCGAAAAGATTGTTTTATCGATAATAGGCTCAAAATCCCAACTAACTTTGAATTGTTTAATTCCAGCTTGGTATTGCGTGTTTTTGCGAATCGATTCGATGAACAGATTGTCGTTTAGTTTGGTTGGGGCATTCAAATCTTCTTCACTTGGAATGAATTTGTTAGCACGATCTTCGGCATCAATTAAGCTGTATTCAGCTACCCGAACTAGCAGAGAGAGCACATAAAAGTACATCTCGTTTACGGAGTCTATATCTTTCAATAGGGCTTTTTCAAAGTGTTTTACCTCTTTTTTGTCTGCCTGTTGGTAGGCATACAATGCCTGTAAAACTTTTACTCTAAGTTGCCTTCTATTTAACATGATAAAGAACGATTGGGTTACAAATAACCGGAAAATTGTTTAGAAACTAGCTTTTATTTTTTTGATATCCTCAATTCTCTTCTCCGCGATTTTATTTGCCGCTTCAATAGTTGGGATATTTTCTGCCTTTGATTTTTGCAATACATTTCGAGTTGCCTCGTAAATATTTTCTGCCAATTGCATGGTTCTTTTCTTATTAAAACCTGCAATTTCAGAGTAACAGTTGATGAGTCCGCCAGCATTTATCAAGTAATCTGGGGCGTATAAAATGCCTTTTTCTAATAACATACGGCCATGTACTTGCTCATCGGCCAATTGGTTGTTTGCAGCACCGGCAATGATGGCACAATTCATTTTCTGAATAGTTTCAGTATTAACCGTGGCGCCAAGGGCACAAGGAGCATAAATATCCATGTCTAAATCAAAAATACTGTGCGTTGCTACTGCTTCAGCACCATATTTTTTAGCAACTCTGCTCAAACGCTCTTCGTCAATATCACTCACATAGACCTTTGCATTTTCTTCGCGGAGTAAATGCACTAAGTTTTCACCAACATGCCCAATACCCTGAACCGCCACCGATTTTCCGGCCAAGCTGTCGTTTCCGTAAAGTTCTTTTACGCAGGCTTTGATGCCCATAAATACGCCTTTTGCAGTTACGGGTGAAGGATCGCCGCTACCACCCAGAGATTCTGGAACACCGGTTACGTATTTTGTTTCCATGCGTATGTATTCCATGTCTTTAGGACTGGTTCCCACGTCCTCAGCCGTAATGTACATCCCGTTCAGGTTATTGATAAACTTCCCATAACGACGCATCATCGCTTCACTCTTTTCTGTTCGGCTATCTCCAATAATAACAGCTTTTCCACCACCTAAATTCAATCCCGAAATGGCGGCTTTGTAAGTCATTCCTCTCGATAAACGCAATACATCGTACAAGGCTTCCGCTTCAGATTTATAAGCCCACATACGGGTTCCGCCAAGGGCTGGCCCTAGCGTAGTATCATGGATTGCAATAATTGCTTTCAATCCTGTTTCTTCATCTTGACAGAAAACCACATTTTGATGGCCTGATTGGCTCATTTGATTAAATACTGAATTTTCTTCTAATGAGATTTTGGACATGGCTTTAAACGTTGTTTTGTATCGGCAAAAGTAGTAAAATTTATAAATTTTGACTCCCCGTTTTGTGCTGTTATTCGCCGTTTAAAAAGCGTATTTTTGCTGGATAGCATGAAACACCTGGCCTATCTCAATAAATTCTTTTACAAATACAGATGGCGTCTTATTCCGGGCATTCTGTTTGTAATTATTTCAAATCTGTTTGGTGTTTTACCAGCCCAGGTTATTCGTGTTGCATTCGACTTGGTGAACGAAAATATTGGCATTTACCGTCTCTTTTACGGCTTTGAACGTCAGGAAATCGTTTACCAATTGTTTGGCTATAGCCTACTGTTTTTTGGTTTAACGGTATTGCTGCTTGCTTTACTCAGAGGCTTATTTCTATTCTTTATGCGCCAAACCATTATCCTGATGTCGAGGCATATCGAATACGATCTCAAAAACGAAATATATGGCCACTACCAAAACTTGTCTATGGCCTTTTTTAGGCGAAACAATACCGGCGATTTAATGAATCGGGTAACTGAAGATGTAAGTCGGGTAAGAATGTATCTGGGGCCAGCTATCATGTACACCATCAATACTACGGTGCTGTTTTTCTTGATTATTTATGCTATGATTAGTGTGAATCCAAAATTGGCATTGCTAAGTCTGATGCCTTTGCCAATTCTGGCGCTAACCATTTATTACGTAAACAGTATTATCAACTCTAGAAGCGAACGGATTCAACGACAATTGTCTGATTTATCCAGTTTTGTACAGGAAACCTTTTCGGGTATCCGGGTTGTCAAATCCTATGTGAGGGAATATGAAGTACAAAAAAAGTTTGCAGCACAGAGTACTAGCTACCAGCAGCATTCCATGGATTTAGTCAAAGTTCAAGCGCTGTTTTTTCCCATTATGTTGCTTTTGGTTGGATTAAGTACCATCATTACCGTTTATGTGGGTGGTAAAGAAGTAATCAATGGTACCATCACTGCGGGCAATATTGCTGAATTTGTAGTTTACGTGAATCAGCTTACGTTCCCAGTAACCTCACTTGGTTGGGTAACCTCACTTGTTCAGCGTGCTGCGGCTTCGCAAAAGCGAATCAATGAGTTTCTTGATACTAAACCGGAAATTTTTGACGGTACGCTAGAGAAGAGCATTGAGGGGAATATTGAATTCAAAAATGTCAGTTTCACCTATCCCGATACTGGCATAAAAGCACTTGATGAAGTTTCATTCGAAGTGAAACCAGGATCTTTTCTAGCTATTATTGGTAAAACCGGATCGGGTAAATCAACCCTGGCTAATTTGCTTTTGCGTATGTATGATGTGGATGCCGGCGAAATTTGCATAGACCATCATAATATAAAAGCATTTAAACTTCAACATTACCGTAATCAACTTGGATTTGTTCCCCAAGATGTCTTCTTATTTTCAGACACCATTGCCAATAACATTGCTTTTGGTCGCTCAGAAGTAGATCAAAAACAAATTGAGCAAGCCGCCAAACAAGCAGCTGTACATCAAAATATCAAAGGGTTTGAGCATGGTTATGAAACCTTAATTGGGGAGCGTGGAATTACACTTTCGGGTGGACAAAAGCAACGCGTTTCTATCGCCCGAGCACTTATTAAAGAACCTAAAGTTTTAATTTTCGACGATTCGCTTTCTGCGGTAGATACCAAAACGGAAGAGCAGATTTTACATGAATTAGGGCGTGTAATGGCGGGTAGAACCACTATTCTAATCTCTCATCGGATTTCTACGGTTAAAAATGCGGATCAGATTATCGTAATGGATCAGGGTAAAATCATCGAAAGGGGAAATCATGAGCGCCTGCTCAAACATCGCGGTAGCTATTTTGAGCTTTACCAAAAGCAATTATTGGAAGATGAACACTAATTTCTCTAGATTGAAATTTCTTTTTTGGAAATTAATAGTTTAATCTTTTATATTTACTGCAAGCATTATTTAAAATCAAAAATTACAAGTATGGGAGATTTTGACAATAAAGAGCGGGAAGAAGTTTATTCAAAAAAGGTAAGAGCGGGTAAACGTACCTACTTCTTCGATGTGAAGGCAACTCGTTCTAACGATTACTACATCACCATTACAGAGAGCAAAAAGCGTTTAGAAGACGGGGTGTTTATTAAGCACAAGATCTTTCTTTACAAAGAAGACTTCGAAAAATTTGCTGAAGGGTTAAAAGAAACCGTTGATTATGTAAAGGCAAATCAGGAAGTAGTTGAAAAACGTTACGAATACACTGAAAGTCCTGCTGAATCTACAAAAGTAGACGACGATGATTTTTCATTTGATATCTAACCAACCATAAACCTAAACCTAATCAAAAGGCTACCTCAAAAGGGTGGCCTTTTTTATGACGCTTATTCAACGTAAATGGCTTTAATTGCTATCTTTGCGCAAATTTTATTTTAAACTATCAAATGGCTTTACAGTGCGGAATAGTTGGTTTGCCCAACGTAGGAAAATCAACCTTATTTAATTGTTTATCTAATGCCAAAGCGCAAGCGGCAAATTTCCCTTTTTGTACTATCGAACCGAATGTGGGTGTAATTACCGTACCCGATGAACGATTAACCAAATTAGCCGAATTGGTTAACCCACAACGCATTGTACCCAATACTATTGAGATTGTAGACATAGCCGGCTTAGTTAAAGGAGCCAGTAAAGGTGAAGGCTTGGGTAACCAGTTTTTAGGAAATATTCGGGCTACTGATGCCATTATACACGTTTTGCGGTGTTTTGATGATGGAAATGTAGTCCATGTGGATGGCTCTGTAGATCCAATACGTGATAAGGAAATTATTGATACCGAACTGCAACTTAAAGATTTAGACACCGTAATCAAGAAAATACAGAAGGTAGAAAAGCAAGCTAAAACCGGTGGAGACAAAGACGCCAAAAAGGCCTTTGAAGTTTGTTCTGTGGTAAAAACACATTTAGAGTCTGGAAAATCGGTTCGAACTGCACCCATTTCTGTAGAAGATCGTGAACATCTAGCCGATTTATTTTTACTTACGGCAAAACCAGTTTTATACGTTTGCAACGTGGAAGAAAGCTCTGTTAATACCGGTAACGCCTATGTTGAACGGGTTCGAGAAGCTGTAAAGGATGAGCAAGCTGAAGTCTTGATTATTTCTGCCAAAATCGAATCAGAAATTGCTGAGCTCGAAAGTTTTGAAGAGCGACAAATCTTTTTGGAAGACTTGGGGTTGAAAGAATCGGGTGTCAACAAATTGATTAAAGCTGCCTACAAACTGTTAAACCTGGCAACTTATTTCACGGCAGGGGTACAAGAAGTTAGAGCCTGGACGATTGAAAAAGGCTGGACCGCCCCTCAAGCAGCTGGAGTAATTCATACCGATTTTGAAAAAGGATTTATCCGTGCCGAAGTTATAAAGTACGCAGATTATGTAGCTTATGGATCTGAAAATGCCTGTAAAGAAGCAGGTAAATTGAACGTGGAAGGGAAGAGTTACTTGGTGGAAGATGGCGATATCATGCACTTCCGCTTCAACGTATAAAAGCTTTATCTTTACAAAAGATTGTACCCATAGTTCAATGGATAGAATGGCAGATTCCGGTTCTGCTGATGTGGGTTCGACTCCCGCTGGGTACACAAAATCCTAAAGCTCCTCATTCATGGGGAGCTTTTTTTGTTATCCTAAAACAAAATACCCGCCTTGCTTTGTTTAGTATCTACACAAATTGTTAAACAAAGGCAATATGGAAAAATTTAATGTAAACGCTGTTCAGGATCCAAGGGGTTCAGAAAGCTCAGTTAAACCCAATGAACAGGAAAAAGATCAAGAACAAACACGCCGTCACCCTGAGGAGCAAGAGGAAAGGGCCCCCACTGCCATACCCGATGCCGATAATGGGGATACCGTTAATCCGCTTCAGGAACCAGATACTGAATCATCTGGATATAAAAAGGAAAATTTGATTCCAGTTAAAAATGCAGATGAGGAGCAGGAGGAAGAAGAGGAAGAGGAGGACGAGGATGAAGAAGATGATGAGGATAGAGAAGAAATGGATAGCGACGACAAAGATTCGGATTCCGAACGGGATAAAACCAGAAGTCAATCCGGAGATGATTTTTCATCTCCGGCTGATTTTAACGATACCAATTTTGAAGACCCTGTCCGTGGTCGTAAAACAGACCCAATGACTGATCATGAACCTAGAATAGCGGGAATTTAAGTATGAAACTCAGTAAACACAATTGGTTCAAGTGGTTTAAAAAGAAACTGCATTGGCAAACCCAAACGCCCGAACAAAACTATCAGCAAATGCGGCAAACTAGTCAACCTGAAAAAATTGACCGCCAAAATCGAAAGAGGAAGCTGAATAACCGCCGTTCTAATTAATTTGGTTAATTTAGCTTCTGTTCAACCTTAATCACCATTTATGGAACCAAAAGACAGTAACGGTAATATTCTTCAAGCTGGAGATTCGGTAATTGTAACTCAAACTCTTAAAGTAAAAGGATTTTCTAGTGGTATTAAGCGTGGTACCGTAGTAAAAAATATCCGACTAACAGACGACGAAGATGCTGTTGAGGGTAAGGTAGAAGGTTCGGTAATCGTGATTAAAACCTGTTACCTGAAGAAGAAATAATTAAGCCACAATCGTTCGGAAGGTCAAGTTAATCCTTGGATGCTTGATTCTGGTGCTTTTATTCAGTCGGTGTAGCCAATGCGTCTGAGTTTCATCCTTCATTACCAATAAACTCCCAGTTTCTAGGTTCAAAGCTATAGTTTCGCCCGAATCTTTGTGCTTAAAGCTGAATTTGCGTTCGGCACCAAAACTCAGTGAAGCAATCGTCGTATTTCTTCCTAAAGATTTTTCGTCATCGCTGTGCCATGCCATACCTTCATTCCCATCGTGATATAAATTCAGCAGGCAAGAATTAAACTTTGCCCCACATAAATTTTCCGTTAATAATTTCAGTTCTGCTAATTCAATTGTCCAGGCTAATGCTTGTTTTGTGGTATTAGAATAAGTGTATGTATAGCCCTCATCTCCATACCAAGCTACTTTTCGCTTGGTAATATAATGCTTGCCGAAAATTCGGGCTTCATCATTTTTCCAAGATATGTGCTCCAAAAGCTGACGGTAATAATGATTGGCTTGCTCGGCAGAAAGTACAGGCCCGTAGTAATTCACGGTGCCGTCGTAAGGTAAGAGATTGAGCGTTGAATCAGCGCCAAAGAGGTTCATCCTAATTTGCCATCATCCGAATAAATGAAGCCAGTTTAGCTTTCATTTCTCTTCGATCTACAATAAAATCCAAAAAGCCGTGTTCTAAAACGAACTCCGAGGTCTGAAACCCTTTGGGAAGATCTCTTTTAATGGTTTCCTTAATTACCCGTGGTCCGGCAAAGCCAATTAATGCACCCGGTTCAGCAATGTTAATATCACCGAGCATGGCATAAGATGCAGTAACGCCACCTGTTGTTGGGTCGGTTAATAAGGAGATGTAAGGAATTTTAGCTTTACTCAACAAGGCGAGTTTTGCTGAAGTTTTGGCCATCTGCATCAATGAAAATGCCGCTTCCATCATCCGGGCACCCCCAGATTTAGAAATCATCAGAAAAGGAATCTTGTTTTTGATACAGTAGTCGATAGACCGGGCAATTTTTTCACCAACAACCGAACCCATAGAACCACCAATGAAATTAAAATCCATACAGGCAATCACTAGATCTTGTCCTTCAATTTTGCCATGAGCAGAACGTATGGCATCATTTAAACCTGTTTTTTTATAGCTTTCTTCCAGGCGATCCGTATATTTCTTAGAATCGGTAAAATTTAAAGGGTCGCCAGAACGAAGTTTCGGGAACAGCTCTTTAAACAGATTATTATCAAATAAAATTTCAAAGTATTCTTTAGAGCCGATCCGTAAGTGGTGGTTGCAGTATTGGCAAACGTAAAGGTTATCTACTTGTTCCTGATAGTGTAGGGGTTTCTTGCAAGACGGACATTTGTCCCAAATGCCATCAGGAGCCTCTAATTTATCTTCCGTACTGGTAAAAATCCCTTTTTTATCTCGTTTAAACCAAGCCATACCTTCAAATTTGAGCTACAAATAAACAAAAAATTTAAGAAAGCTAAGGAGACATGATCAATCAATTTGTTTCGGTAGATTCTGGAATAAATTGCCCTTTTCGATCTTTTTTTGGCTTAAAATCTCTATTTTAGATCGCTGTAAATCAAAATAACAATCAATATGAGTTTAAAGAATTTTAAGGGTGTACTTACGGGAGATGCGGTTCAGGAATTATTTGAAGTAGCCAAAAAACATCAATTTGCCTTACCCGCTGTAAATGTAATCGGAACCAATTCCATCAATGCTGTAATGGAAACCGCAAAAGCTGTCGGATCACCGGTTATTATTCAGCTTTCTAACGGAGGTGCGCAATTCTATGCAGGTAAATCTTTAAATAACGATAATCAACAGGCATGTGTACTAGGTGCCGTATCTGCTGCAGAGCACGTACACCTCTTGGCCGAACATTACGGTGTGGCGGTTGTGCTGCATACCGATCATGCAGCTAAAAAGTTGTTACCCTGGATTGATGGATTGTTAGATTACGGAGAAAAATTCTTTGCTCGTCATGGTAAGCCCTTGTTTTCTTCTCACATGATTGATTTATCGGAAGAACCGATCGAAGAAAACATCGATATCTGCAAAAAATACCTAGCTCGAATGGCTAAAATGGGGATGACCTTAGAAATTGAATTGGGCGTAACCGGTGGTGAGGAAGACGGAGTGGACAATACGGATGTAGACAGCTCTCGTTTGTATACACAGCCTTCTGAAGTAGCTTATGCGTACAAAGAATTGAGTGAAATCAGTGATAAATTTACCATTGCAGCCGCTTTTGGTAACGTTCACGGCGTTTACAAGCCAGGAAACGTGAAGTTGCAACCCATCATCTTGAAAAACTCACAAGATTTTATCCGTCAAGAGTTTAACAGAATTGAAGAAAAACCGATCAATTTTGTTTTTCATGGCGGATCTGGCTCATCACCCGAAGAAATTAGCGAAGCGATTTCTTATGGCGCTATTAAAATGAACATTGATACCGATATGCAATGGGCATTCTGGGAAGGTGTTTTGGATTATTACAAAGCCAAAGAAGCGTATCTACAAGGTCAGATTGGCAATCCTGAAGGCGATGATGTGCCCAATAAGAAATTTTACGATCCAAGAGTTTGGTTACGAAAAGGAGAGGAGCAATTTGTAAAACGACTTACGCAAGCTTTCGAAGATCTGAACTGTATTGGAGTCAATGAAAAGCTTTAATCCTTGATTCAAATTCCCTAAATACTAGATCAAATGCCTCAAATCAGTGTAGAGAAAGTAGATAATCCAAGTAGTGATTTGGAACAGGTTTTTGCTATCCGGCGTGCCGTTTTTGTGGTAGAGCAAGCCTGTCCGCCCGAGCTTGAATGGGAATTTGAAGACGAATCCACTCATTTTTTGGCAAAGGTTGATGACATTCCTGCCGGAGCAGCTCGCTGGCGCAGAACCGATAAAGGCTATAAATTGGAACGTTTCGCGGTATTGCAACACTATCGCGGACTCGGTGTGGGTCAGGAACTGGTTAAAACTGTGCTTGCTCATTTACCTACCGATGCCAGCTACATCTACCTACATGCACAAATTCAGGCCATGGGTTTGTACGATAAATTTGGCTTTGTAGCCGAAGGTCCTCAGTTTGAAGAAGCAGGCATCCAACACTTTAAAATGGTGTTGAAGCGATGAGCTTCGAACTCCAAGGTGAACTATTTGCTTTAGCAACAGCACTTTGCTGGACATTTGGGATGCTTTACTTTACCCAAGCTGCCAAGCGTTTGGGTGCAAACGTGCTCAACCATTTCAGATTGGTATTAGCCGCACTTTTTTTGGGTGTAGCCGTTATCATCATCAACGGTTTAGATCTTGTACAACTCTTTAGCTTACCCAATATAAAATCTTGGTTGTGGTTGGGATTTTCGGGTTTTGTAGGGCTTACTTTAGGCGATTGGTGCGCTTTTCACGCCTTCGATATCATTGGACCACGTAAAACCTCTTTGTTCTATACCTTTGCTCCAGGTGCAGCCTTACTCTTTGGCATCTTCTTTTTGAATGAGCGCATTTCATCGATGGCTTTAATCGGGATGTTTATTACCGTAGCCGGCGTGTTTTGGGTTATTTTCAGTCGCAAGAGCCAAGAAACCCATAACCATCACATTTCGCATCTTAAAGGGGTCTTATTTGCCATAGGCGGATCATTAACTCAAGGAATTGGTTTGGTTTTCTCTAAGATTGGTTTGCAGCAGCAAGAAGGTATTCTTACACCGCTGCATGCCTCCTGGATACGACTTACCATTGCGGCACTCAGTTTGTTCACCATTTCTATCTTCCGCAATCAGGCTTTGGGAATCTTAAAATCCATTGCCAAAGCCGATTCCACAGCTGTTCGCTATACGCTAATGGCTACCATCATTAGTCCGGTAATTGGCGTCTCGCTTTCGCTCTACGCAACTAATCTCATCAGTGTATCCATCGCACAAACGCTCTTTTCAATGGTTCCAGTATTCATTCTGCCGGTTTCTTGGTTGTTATACCGCGAAAAAATAACGTTTCAAGCGTTTTTAGGGGCTTTAATTGCTGTTGCCGGGGTTCTGATTCTGGTTTGGAGAAACGAGCTTACAGCGCTTGTTTTTAGTTGAAAATCTTAGCGGAGAGCAGTATGGCCTCTTGCCATTTTTGCAAATCAAGCTGTAAGTCTTCTCCCTTGTCCTGCAAAAAATCAATCATGAGCTCGGTTGGCATATTACCGGTTAGTTTATCGGTAGCCATTGGGCAGCCTCCAAAACCTTTGAGTGCACCATCCATACGTTTGCAGCCGGCCGAATAAGCCGCTTCCATTTTTTCTTTCCAGGATGTAGGCGTACTGTGCAAATGCAAACCAATCTCTGTATCGGGGAATTCATCTGCCAAGTGGCGATAAAGGGTCTTGATCTGCTCCGGCTGGGCAATACCAATGGTGTCTGACAAAGAAAGGATGTTTGCACCACGCTTAACCAATTCATGAGCCCAATGACTCACCAGCCCCGGGCTCCACTCATCCCCGTAAGGGTTGCCAAAACCCATGGAGAGATAAATAACAGCTTCTTTACGATTTCTGGCACAGAGCTCCAACATTTGTGCTACGGTAGTTAATGAATCTTGGATAGATGAATTGGTGTTTCGCTGCTGAAACGTTTCTGAAACCGAGAATGGAAAACCTAAATAGCTGATCTCATCGTATTTTACAGCTTCCTCAACGCCACGCTGATTGGCAACAATGGCCAGCAACTTGGTCTTGCTATTCAGCCTCAAACGGCTGAGTACGGTTGCCGTATCCTGCATTTGAGGTATGGCCTTTGGCGATACGAAACTTCCGAAATCGAGTGTGTTAAAACCTACCTCTAGGAGTAGATTCAGGTACTCCACTTTTAAATCGGTGAGTACAAACTGCTCCAAGCCCTGCATGGCATCTCGGGGACATTCTATCAGTTTAAAGGCGTGTTGTTTTTCCACGGAGTAAAGTTAAAGCTTATCTGTAGTTAGTCAAGAGGAGCCATTCAATTTTGGATTGCTAACTCAAGACTGACGACTCTCGACTCCGAACTACTTTGCAGCCGTATCTTCCGTCATGGATTCTCGGCTGAATTTGCGGATGATGAGCCGGGTTCCCCGATCGTAACTGAAATAACTCCAAACCCAGTTCACAAAAACCACCAGTTTGTTTCGGAAACCCACTAAGGTCATCAGGTGGACAAACATCCAAACAAACCAGGCGAATATGCCTTGAAAGCGGATCTTGCCTAGATCTACCACTGCCCGGTTGCGGCCAACAGTAGCCATTGCGCCTTTATCGCGGTAGGAAAATGCTTTTGGAGCTTGTTTTTTAATGATTTTAAGGATGTTTTGTGCTAATGTGCGTCCTTGTTGAATGGCAACAGGTGCAACGCCGGGATGGCCATTTGGATAGTCCTCAGTGAGCATGGCTGCTACATCGCCGATGGCAAATAAATCAGAAAAGCCCTTAATTCGGTTGTATTCATCCACCAAAATTCGGTTACCACGGGTAATTACTTTTTTTGGAATGCCTTTAATGATCGCTCCTTTTACCCCGGCTGCCCACAATACGTTTTTACTGGGAATGGGGCGGGCATCCGAAAGTTGAATTCGCTCTCCATCGTAACTTAAAACCCGCTGATTGCAAAGTACCTGAACGCCCATTTCTTCTAAAAAGGTTTTAGCCTTTTGAGTAGCTTGTGCAGACATACTGCCCAAGATGTTGGCTGAACCCTCGATTAAGTATATTTTAACTTGTTTAATGTCTAATTCCGGGTAATCGGTAGCTAAAACATGTTTTTTGAGTTCGGCCAGGGCCCCAGCCAGCTCAACGCCGGTTGGTCCGCCGCCCACCACTACAAAATGGAGTAAGGCTGCTCTTTTTTCTTCGTCTTCTTCAATAAGTGCTTCTTCTAAATTTTGGAGAATCATACTCCGCAGGTTCAATGCCTCGGGGATACTTTTCATGGGCATGGAAAAGTGTTCGATTTCGCTTTGCCCGAAGAAATTGGTATAGGATCCACTTGCCAAAACCAGGTAATCGTAGTTAATGTTGCCGATGCTGGTTTTTAGGGTTTGGAGTTCGGGGATGATTTCTTCCACTTCACCCATCCTAAATAAGATATTCTTTTGACCTTTAAAAATTCGTCGGAGTGGGAAGGCGATAGAATCTGGCTCTAGGCCGCCAGTAGCCACTTGATAGAGTAGGGGTTGAAAGGTGTGGTAATTGTGCCTATCGAGTAATATGACTTGAATTGGCTTATGTTTAAGTTGTTTTGCCAATTCAATTCCACCAAAGCCACCGCCTATGATGACGAGGCGGGGCAGGTTTGTTTCGGGTAATTGGGGTTCTTTCATAAGTTATTAACCCCCTTTTTAACGAAATGTTGTTAGTGCTCGTCGCCTCGGATTTTCACTTTAATGCCATCTAGACTTTCGTTCACCTTTAATTGGCAGGCCAAACGGCTATCAAAACCGGCATCAGGCAGGGTGTCGAGCATATCCAGTTCTTCGTTTTGGGCGGCGGGCAATTGATCTAAGCCCCTTAAAACCTGCACATGGCAAGTAGCGCAAAGGGCCATACCGCCACATGTGGCTAAGATATTGTAGCCCGATGCCTTCAATGCCTCCATGAGGTTTAAATTGACTTCGGTTGGTAATTCAACGGTTTGGGTTTCGCCGTTGCGGTCTTCTACTTCCAGGTTGATAATCATGTTAGAACGAATTCACGCCGTAAACGGTGGTGTATTTAAAACTTAATTTTTGGTCAGGATAAACGTATTTGAAAGCACTTTGGCACATCAGAGCAGCCTCGTGGAAACCGCACAAAATTAATTTCAACTTACCAGGATAGGTGTTGATGTCGCCAATGGCGTAAATACGTTCTACGTTAGTTGAATAATCAAAGGTGTTTACTTCGATGGCATTTTTATCGATGTTTAACCCCCAGTTAGCAATAGGACCTAGTTTAGGACTTAAACCAAACAATGGTATTAGATAATCGGCTTCTAAATCACGGCTTTCTTTATCCTTACCTAAAACAGACACATTTTTTAGGTGACCGTTTCCGGAGATGCTCGAGATGTTGGATTGTAAAATCAGGTTGATCTTACCTTCTTTGGCTAAATCAAATACTTTTTCTGCAGAGTCTGGTGCTCCACGGAAAGTGTCACCACGGTGAATTAAGGTTACTTTTTCGGCTATATCGGCCAGGTAAATTGTCCAGTCGAGAGCAGAGTCGCCACCGCCGGCTAAAATCACTTTTTTATCCCGGTAGGTTTCTGGGTTTTTAACCATGTAAGCTACACCCTTGCCTTCAAAGTCTTCCAGTCCTTCAATTTCTGGTTTACGTGGCTCAAAACAGCCTAAACCGCCCGCAATGGCTACAACCTGGCAATGTACCTGGGTGCCGTCGCTAGTTTTTACGATGTACGATCCATCTGCTTGCTGCTCTAGGTCTTCTACACGTTCACCCAAGGTGAAGGTTGGATCAAAGGGTTTGATTTGATCCATCAGGTTATCTACCAACTCTTGTGCTTTGATTTCCGGATAGCCCGGAATGTCATAAATCGGCTTTTGTGGGTAAATCTCTGATAATTGTCCGCCAATTTGAGGCAAAGCGTCAATAAGGTGGCAACGCATTTTTAATAAACCCGCTTCAAAAACGGTAAATAAACCTACGGGGCCGGCCCCAATGATACAGATGTCTGTTTTGATCATGTTATTTGTTTGTCATTAATGAATCCAGATTGCTGTAAATGGTATCCAGAATTCGTTTTAAGTGTATGTAATCTTCTTCAGTTAAGTTTTCCCAGGCTTTCATCCTGATTTCTGCCATTTTAGACCCCCATTCTTTTACACTTTGCATTCCTTTGGCTGTTAAATGCACCGTAAAGCTACGACGATCATTCGGATTTAAACGACGTTCTACCAGATCTTTTTTGCACAATAAATCGATGATTCGGGTAAGGGTAGGATGGTCTTTGCCGGTAATTTCAGCCAGTTCGCTTTGGTTAAGCTGTGGATAATCGTTTAAATTTTTGAGTACCAGCCACTGGTCTACGGTAACCTCAAAGTTTTCTGCGTTAAAGCGTCTTTGGGCGTATTGCTTTACCTTTCTTGCGGTGCGATCTAATAAGTGTGAGTAAGAACTAAAGGGTTCTGTATGCATGGCAATAATTAGTGTGACAAATATCTAAAATTGTTTTCAAATAAAAAAGCCTCTTGAACGCATTCAAGAGGCTTTTTAAATTTCAGAGCGGCTAAATTACTTTTTAGTCTCTTCTTTTTCGCGGATAAACTCAACTGCGAAAGGAGTTGCTACGAATAATGAAGAATACGTACCGAAAATTACCCCAATAAGCATCGCAAATGAGAATCCTCTTAAGATCTCACCACCAAAAATGAAGATGATGATCAGTACCAGCATGGTACACAAACCGGTTACCACAGTACGGCTCAAGGTGCTGTTTAAGGCGTTATTGATAACCGAAGGCAGGTTTTCATCTTTGGTATGGTGTTGATTGATGTATTCACGTACACGGTCAAATACAACCACGGTATCGTTGATGGAGTAACCCATTACGGTCAAGATAGCTGCGATAAAGGCTTGATCAATATCCAATGAGAACGGTAAAATTCCGTTAAAGATGGAGAAGATCGCCAATAATACGAGCACGTCGTGTGCTAATGCAACAATTGCCGCAACACCGAATTGCCACTTACGGAAACGTACTAAGATGTACAAGAATACCACAATGATGGCAAAAAATACTGCATAAATAGCAGACACTTTAATGTCGTTGGCAATGGTAGGAGTTACCTTATACGAATCTTTTATCTCGTAATTCGGATTGATTTTCTTTAATCCTTCGCTCAGCTTTTCTGTAGCTTTCGCATCGCCTTGCTCTGTATTCTCATCAATAAGGTATGAAGTGGTGATTTTTACTTCACTTGATGAGCCGAATGTTTTAACTTCTGGAGCAATTCCGAATTCTTCGGTTAATACTTTACGTACATCTACAGTACTTACAGGCTGGCTAAACTCTACAAAATAAGAACGACCACCTTTAAAATCAACACCAAGGCTAAAACCTTTTGTGAAAATGGAAATTAAACCGGCGATGATGATTACACTGGAGAAAATGTAGAATCTTCTACGGCCGTTGATAAAATCGAATTTAGAATCCTTGAATAAGTTTTGAGTAGCTTGGATAGAAAAAGTAATAGGCTTGTCGTTTTTCAACATCCACTCGAAAATTAAGCGGGTAATGAAAATGGCTGCAAACAATGAGGTTGCGATACCAATCATCAAGGTAGTGGCAAATCCTAAGATTGGGCCGCTTCCAAAGGCGTACAAAATTACCCCGGTTAAGAAGGTGGTAATGTTGGAGTCTAGGATAGAAGACATAGCTTTCTTGAATCCTTCAGCAATGGCCAGGCGTAAACTCTTTCCCGTAGCTAACTCCTCACGTACACGTTCGTAAATTAACACGTTTGCATCTACCGACATACCCAAGGAGAGTACGATACCTGCAATACCCGGTAAAGTTAATACGGCACCTAATGAGGCTAGTACACCCATCAAGAAGAATAAGTTGACTACCAAGGCTACGTTTGCAACCCATCCGGCTTTGTTGTAATACAATGCCATGAATAATAGGATGACAATGATACCGACAATGGTAGAAATTAAACCACTGTTGATGGATTCGGCACCTAAGGAAGGACCTACAATGTACTCGCTAGATATTTTAGCAGGAGCCGGTAAACGGCCGGCTTTTAATACGTTTGCTAAGTCTTTGGTGTCTTCCACCTTGAAATTGCCAGAGATAGAAGAGATACCGTTAGGAATTTCGCCTTGTACGGTAGGTGCAGAGTAAACGTAGTTGTCTAATACAATGGCTACGCTTTTCTTGTTGTTCGGGTCTGCAGAAGCCGCAGCAGTAATTGAACGCCATTCACGGGCTCCGTCTGCGTTCATCACCATCACTACTTCGGGGTTACCACGCTGATCGAAATCGTCACGGGCATCCGAAATAACATCGCCACCTAAAACCGGTGATCCGTCTACTTTAGATACTTTAATGGCATACAATTCAAACACCTTGCTTTCTTCGCTCATCGGTTTTACGCCCCAAAGCAATTTTACGTTTTGAGGAATTACCGATTTAACAGCTGGTGAATTGAAGATGGCATTTACTTTGGCGGTATCTTTCTGAGCAACAAATCCTACTACCGGACCTGGACGTAAAGCGCTTTGTCCGTTTTCAGCCTGATAGGTTGCTGGCGCTAAAACAGCAAACAATGGATTTTGCTTTGCTAACTCAGCTTGGTTTTGAGCGGTTTTTGAAGTATCGGCAGCAGCATCTTTTTTACCCAAAGCAGCTAATTTGCTGTCTGCAGGAGCTGCAGATTTTGTAGTGTCTGTACTTGGTTTAACCGCTGATGCAGCTAATTTGTTCACATTTTCCAGTAATGGATAAATTTCTGTGTTATCGTAGGTTTCCCAGAATTCTAATTTGGCAGAACCTTGTAAAAGTTTACGAACACGTACTGGATCAGATACACCAGGTAATTCAATTAAAATGCGGTTTGAACCTTCTTGTAACTGAATGTTTGGAGAGGTTACCCCAAATTTATCAATACGGGTACGCAGGATATTGAATGAACGATCAATCGCACTTTTCGACTCTTTCGTTAAGAAGGCCAATACATCGGCGTTTGAAGCGTCAATTTTGATGTTTTGTGAATTCTCTTTGGTTGCAAAGAAGGTAGCTAATTGTCCGTTAGGACTAACTTTTTCAAATTCTTCACCAAATAAGGTAATGAAATCTTTCTGGCTGTCTTTTAAACGAATTTCAGCACTTCTCAATGCTGCGTTGAAATTGGCATCGGTGGTATTATTGGCCAGATTACGGACCAGGTCGGTCAATGAGATCTCCATGGTTACGTTCATACCGCCTTTTAAGTCTAATCCCAATGGAATTTCACGTTGCTTGGCGTATTGGTAAGTGATATACTCAATGGCGCTAAATACCGGAACGTTTGAAACCGAATCCAGGTAAGCTCTTTCTTTGTTTACGTCTCCATTGGCATAAGCCTTGGCATCTTTCTCAACCTTTTGGGCAATCCATGTGAAAGAAAGTGAATACAAACACGCAATAGTTAATGCGATTGCTGCAAATTTGATAAGTCCTTTTCCTTGCATTTTAAGTATAAATTATAAGATATGTTGCTGTTCGCAAATTTTCAATAAGAGGGCAAATCTAACTATTTTTTCTTTTGTTAGGTATTCGCTTTTGGAAAAGCTTCAAACAAAACATTTTGAGCGCCTAATTATCTTCTTTTGAGGGTAATAAATGAATAATTGTAAGGGTTTTTCTCATCGGCTACATGATCTTCACGTTCAATTTCTTGCCATTCGGCCGATTTGATTTCCGGAAAAAAGGTATCAGCCTCAAATCTGTGGTGTACTTTAGTGAGGTGGAGGGTATCGCCTAAGTGCATGGCATCGCTAAAAATTTGGGCTCCACCAATAATAAATGCTTTTTCTTCTTTAACCACCAATTGGATTGCGTCGTGCAGGCTGCTTACTACCTCTGCTCCTTCAATTCGAAGATTTTCTTGACGACTGATGACGATATTACGGCGATTTGGCAATGGTTTGCCAATCGAATCGTAGGTTTTGCGACCCATAATTATTGGGTAGCCGCTGGTGATGTTTTTAAAATGTTTTAAATCGGCAGGTAAATGCCAAAGTAGTTGATTATCCTTTCCGATACCACCTTTTTCATCAATCGCAACAACAATTTCTAAGTTCATATTAAACAGCTACCGGTGCTTTAATGTGTGGGTGCGGATCGTAATTCTCCAAGGTAAAATCTTCGAATGTGAAGTCGAAAATATCTTTTACAGTCGGATTGAGCTTCATGCTTGGCAGTGGACGTGGATCGCGACTTAGCTGCAAGCGGGTTTGCTCCAAGTGGTTGTTGTACAAATGTGCATCACCCAGGGTGTGCACAAAATCGCCTGCCTCTAAATCGCAAACTTGTGCAATCATCATGGTTAACAGCGCATAGGAGGCAATATTAAACGGAACGCCCAAGAAAATATCAGCACTGCGCTGATAAAGTTGACAGCTTAATTTGCCATTGGCTACGTAAAACTGAAAGAATGCGTGGCAGGGAGGAAGTGCCATGTTTTCGATTTCGCCTACATTCCAGGCAGAAACAATTAGCCTACGGGAATCGGGATTGTTTTTAATTTGATGGACAACTTGTTTGATTTGGTCAATATGACGGCCATCAGCGGTAGGCCATGAACGCCATTGTGAACCATAAACGGGCCCCAAATTGCCATTTTCATCTGCCCATTCGTCCCAAATGCTTACCCCATTTTCTTTGAGGTAGGCGATATTTGTATCGCCTTTCAAAAACCAAATCAATTCATGGATAATAGAGCGCAAATGCAGTTTTTTTGTCGTCACCAAAGGAAACCCTTCTTGCAGGTTAAAACGCATCTGATAGCCAAATACACTAATGGTTCCGGTTCCGGTGCGGTCGTGTTTCTGTGTGCCGTGGTCGAGCACATGTTGCATCAAGTCTAAATATTGTTTCATGAATCGAGATCTCTCTATGCAAATAAAATAAATGTATTTTTGGCTTCCTAAGATTGTTCAAAAATAAGCAGTTGTTCACAAAATGATTTGTTTTCCAAATGCCAAAATCAATATCGGATTAAACGTTACCGAACGACGTGCCGATGGCTACCATAACCTGGAAAGCATTTTTTATCCGGTAAACATTCAGGATGCGTTAGAAGTGATTGAAGCATCCGAACTGGGTTTTAGTTATTCGGGTATTGACATTCCGGGGCGCATGGAGGACAATTTGTGTGTAAAAGCCTACCACATGCTTAAACAAGATATTGAGCTCCCTCCAGTTCACATTCATTTGCATAAACATATACCAATTGGGGCTGGTTTAGGTGGAGGATCCTCAGACGCGGCTTTTTTTATCAACTTATTAAATGCTAAGTTCGAACTTGGTTTATCCGTAGAGCAAATGGAGGCTTATTGCCGTAGACTTGGTGCCGATTGTGCTTTTTTTGTTCAAAATAAGCCGATTTATGCTTTCGAAAAGGGAGATCGATTTGAAGATATTTCCTTGGATTTGAGTGCTTATTATTTGGTTTTGGTAATGCCTGATGTACATGTTTCTACAGCCGAAGCTTACAGGGGAGTGAAGCCAAGTCAGCCCGAACATTCGTTAAAAGAGTTAATTCGGCTTTCGCCGGAAGAGTGGAAAAAAGGAATTAAAAACGATTTCGAAGAGTCGGTTTTTAAAGCTCATCCAACAATCAGAGGGGTGAAGGCTGCTTTGTACGATGCTGGAGCAATTTATGCTTCCATGAGTGGTAGTGGTTCTTCCGTTTACGGTATTTTCTCCCAGTCAGTTCAATTAACCGAACTCGAAAGGCAATACACTGTTTTTTACAATCTCTAGGAAATATAATCCTGATCTTCTTGGCTCAATAAGGTGTTTTTAGGTCGAATTTCTTCTGCCTCAGGATAATCTTCAACATCGTTCTTCGGAGCAGATTTTGGCCGGCCCATTAAAAAACCAATCAGCCATCCGGCAAAGAAAACTCCAGCCAATACGCCTAGTTTTGGCACCTTTGCTTCTCCAAAAATCCAAAAACTCATTTCTTCATTATTATTCATCAATATAACGGTAAGTAATACCGTTAGTACAATAATGAATATACTTTTAGCACTCATGATTAATACGAATAAGTTAATCCAATCTCGAATATCGGTTTTCGATTTGTTTTTTGAGTGGTAAAAATCATTTTTCCACCAGCTTGGAAATTTGGAAGGTAGAATCGTAATAAATTCAAATCGGCAATCAATTCTAAACCATAAGTTCTGGGTAGGTTAGTTTTACCAGAGCTAATGTTTTCAAAATCGGCAAATAGGCCCGCCCTCAAGCGTTTTATGTAGGCCAGCGAGCTGATTTCCCAGTCGGGATAAGCAAATGGGAATTTATAATCGAGCAATAAGGTGTTTTTCAGTGCTTCGGTATTCTCGAGGCGATTGTAGCCACTTATGGTTGGGATATCGTTGGTAAACTGATACACTCCAGAGGTATTTTGAAAATTGAAGCTGGCCGAAATACTGTGGTTTCTGAACAAACCCGGAGCGTAAAAAAGCGTTTTCAGACTTAAATAGGAGCCTTGAATCTGATTCTCGAAGGGGAAATGCCGATACGTTAGCCGATAGTTGTGTCCCCATCTCGGAGCCAAATCGCGTGCACTTCTTCGGCTGTTTTGTCCATAATAAAAGCCATAGCGCATCGGAAATGCAATATTTTGATTAATGCTATAATTCGGCAAACTAGCTAAAATATCGTAGCGAGAAGTATAGCTGGTTGAAAATTCGAGTCCGGCACTTCCTCCTTGACTGAGGTAATTAAATTTGAAAGGCAAAAACACATTAAATTCAGTTTCTTGCTCTCTCCAGTTAAATACCACGGCCTTTCCGTTATCGTTAATTGCAGCTAGTCTAGCCCGGTTAGTGTAATTGATATTGAATATGGGATAGATGGCCTTGTAGCTAAATCCGGCCTTGTATTCGCTTCTGCGTAAGCCAACATTGTACGCATAGCCAGCATAAAAGTCGAAGGTGTTTAGTAAGTTGTTCGATAAAGTTTTGAAGCCCAAATTCCAGTCGTCGGTAAATTCATTAGTGCTGATATCGGGCTCAACACTATGGAAATTAAAAAAATGAGTAAAATCTTTGTAGGGTCTTGAGCTCAGCTTGAGTTTAGGTACATCGTTAAAATTGATGCTTTCTCCTTCTTGCTGAATCAGCGGTTTTGAATAATCGATGAACTGGTTTTTGATTCCGGATAAAGGAATTGATGCCCAGTCCTTTTGCTCCAATTTTGCAATATCGTATCCATTTAACTGATAATTGCTGAATAACAGCGTATGTGTTTTATGGTCGTAGCTTGGATAAAATGCACCGAGGCTTGCCAGTGTTATTTGGCTAATATCCGTTCCTTTAAGGCGATAAATGTTGTCAATTCCATTGTAATGGGCTTTGAATAGAATATCATCGCCTGCATAAATAGGCCTAGAGATCAGTTGTTGCTGGTAGTTCAGTTTGGTATTCACTTCCTTCGTCAGCACATCAATTTCTTCAATAGCTTTACCCTGCTGGCTCACCTTTAAATAAACGATCTTGTTACCTGAAGAATGGTATTGTGGAGTTTGGAGAATACCCTGATCCGGATTTTGATAGCGTGAAATCTCCATTCCGCTTTGGGCATCCAGTTCAACGATGCTCATGTGGTTGGCGAAATCTACCTCAACGGCAGCGATTTTTTTGCCATCGGGCGATAATGCAGGAGAAAATAAGCGTGTGCGATGGGTTAGTTGGCGGTATTTTCGGGTATTGAGGTCGTAACTACAAATAACATTAAACGAACGCTTATCGTAGCGCAAATCGACTCTAAATTCGTCCCAAACTGCCTTTCCAGCGGCATAGCTTAGGTTGGGTTCCTGCTGAATGCCAATGAGCAATAATTTTTCCTCTTTGCCTTCCTGATCAACAGTAACTAAGGCAGGAGTGTGGATTTTACTTTGTTTTATTGCAAGAATTTTCTGATCATTGATGCGTTGAGGGAGCAAATAATCTTCCGGAACGGTATCTTTTCTAAAATTAATTCCCGGGTAAAACACAGTTGGTGTTAATTCCAATTGTTTGCGCCAAGTCTCTTTTAATTCAGCCAAAGTTTGCGTGTGCCACTCAGTAGTGTTCAATCCAGTGTATTTTTTGCTCGCTCGACTCAAATTCCAAGGTCTGAGCGGGTGTTTGGCCATGTCTTTGTACAAAGTGTCCAGAATCATACCTCCATGCTCCCTACGTAATTTGCTCACCATAAAATAGCCCAGTTGGTAATATCCAGGCGTACGGTCTTTGATGGAGCCCAAGTAATTCTTAGAATAGCTAAAGTCTCTTCCGTTTAACAAATTGGCTCTAAAAGGCATTTCCCAGCTAGGTTGTCGTCCGCGGCCGGCAGGGGTGAGTATTGTTTCGGTAATTACTGCATCGCCTTCAAAAAACCAGGGTGGAAGCGTGATGCCAAAAATGGCTAGACCCAATTCCTCAAAAAATGGCGCTCGTAGATTTCCGGTAATTTTATCAAACTGTACCACATGTCGGAGTTCATGAATGGCCAAGCTGTTAATCCAGTCTTGGTAATCGAATTCTTGACTAGGTGTCACAAAGAATTCTGAGCGTCGGGGAGCGAGCTGTACGAACCCGTTTGACTCTACAGTTTGGTTTTGTAAAATGACTGAAATTCTTCTCGGTTTTTTGTTCAGTGTTTTACTGATTTTGTCGATGAAATAATGCAGGCTATTTGCCACCCGTTGTGCTTCAAGTTCGAGGGAAGTAGGGTAGAGAATCTGAAAATTTTCGGTATTAATTTGACGCCAATTTAGGCCGGGCGGATTCTGTCCGCCGTCTAAAATCTGTGCCTCAGCAATGGTCGAATTTATACTTAAAATAAATATTGCTAAGTAACTGATTATCAATACTTTATTTTTCAAAAATTTATCAATTTTATACATTTGCTATCTTTTTTAGCAATAATTCTTAATTTATTAAAACTATTACTTTATTATATATTTATAAATAACTGATTTATAGTTAGTTATGTTTTACTTTTTAAGTAATATAATTGTCTTATTTTGATGCTAAAATAGCGATTTTATAGCTATTTAATTGCAATCTGGTGTTTTATATTTTTTGTCTTAATTGACTAGAACTAGAACTCATTTATCTGCAAAATATTGTACGGAATACCCTGCTAATTTTCTTCGGTGTTTGTACAAAGGTATCCCCTACCCTAGGGGGTAAGAGCTAGATAAAATTTTTAGTCCTTTACCTGGGTTTTATTGTCGATGATTAGCCCAAAGGAATTTGCTTTTTCAGGCGTCGGTGTTCGATCTTATTTTTGATGAACGGAAACAGAAAAATTGCGCTTAAAACAATGGCAGCGCCGCAGTAAAAACCGAGTGTCATCTGCTCTTTTTTTCCGAAGAAAATAAACGCCAGTAGAATGCCGTACACCGGCTCCAAATTGGTAATTAAGGCTACCCGGAATGCAGAGAGTTCTTTCATTACGGCTACACCAGCTACATAAGCTCCTGATGTGCATACGGTGCCTAAAATGAGTAAATACATCAAATCAGCCTGGCTTAAAGCCATTCTCGAATCAAATCCATTATCCCAGAGTAAATACAGCGAAATCCATACCCAAGCCCCAATCAGTTCGTAAAAGCTGATGATTGGCGCTGGTCTGTTTTTAACTTGTTTCGAGTTGATAATTGAAAAAATACTGGCAAATAAAGCACTCAGCAGGCCGAAAATGATTCCGTATGTATATTGCGCCTCAAACTTAAAAATGAGTGCTATACCGAGTATTATGAATAATCCGGTTACGATTTCAAGCTTAGCTATCTTTTTATTGCTTAATAAAGGTTCCAAAATTGCTGTAAACAGTGTTAAGGCCGATAAACACACTAAGGCTACCGAAACCGTTGAAGATTTTATAGATTGGAAAAAGAGTATCCAATGGCCGCCAACAATTGCACCCGTGAAAAATAATTTAAAAAAAGTCTCCTTTTCTACCTTAAACGCTGTTTTTGTAACCTTGAAATAGATGAATAAGCTTAAAAATGCAATTAACACCCTATACCAAACCAAGTAAACTGCCGGAATACTTATCAGTGCACCTAAAATGCCAGTGAATCCCCAAACCACAACCGTAACATGAAGAATCAGCAAATTGCTGCTTACAGAACTTAGTTTTTTCTTGATGGTATTCATTATTTCGGCGCTTTTTTAAGCAAATAGAGTCCAAGAGCGCCAAAAATGATATTTGGAATAAATACAGCAATGATTGGATACAATCCGCCTTTGAGTGCAAACATGGTAGAAAATTGCATGAAAAGAATGTAAGCGAAGCTCAGAAAAATACCAATTCCGAGAGAGAGGCCCACCCCGCCACGAACTTTACGAGAAGACAGCGAAACACCCATCAGGGTAAGCACATATGCAGAAAGGGGATAGACAAAGCGTTTGTATTTTTCAAGTAGTAAATTATCCATTACTCCGGTGCCTCTGATTTCTTCTTTTCGTATGCGTTCATTCAATTCACGCATATTCATAGCCTGGTAAACGTTGTCATACACCTCAAAATCGCTGGGGGACATGTCTAAAACCGTATCTTTTTGCATACCACTGCTCATGGTTTCTTTCAATCCATTGATCTTACGAACGGTATAATTTTTGAAACTCCATTGTTTTTTAACCGAATCCCAGCTGATATGATCGGCAACTAATTTTTCTTTGAGCGTATCTCCGCTAAACTTCTCCAAATTAAATTTGTACCCTAGTTTATTCACATTATCGAAGTTTTCGATGTATACATACGTGTTTTTATCCAGACGCATGTGCGTGTACATTTTGGAATTGTAGGGTACCGGATCAATGTATTTGTTTTCGAAATCTACCTTAAGCTGGTTGGTCTCAGGGATGATAAACAAGTTAAAAATGAGTGAGAATAGGAAAATAACCGATGATGCTAGAAAATAAGGACGTAAGAATCGGTTAAAACTAGCTTTACCACTCAAAATAGGCACAATTTCGGTCTGATCGGCCATTTTTGCCGTAAAGAAAATCACCGCAATGAAATTGATGAGCGGAGAAAGCATGTTCAGGTAAAATGGCACCAAACCTGCGTAGTACTGAAAAATGATTTTATTTACCGGAGCGTGGGTTTCGAGGAAGTTGTCGAGCTTTTCAGAAATATCAAAAATGACGATTACTACCGTGAAAATAGCCATCGTGAACACAAATGTTCCGAGGTATTTTTTGATAATGTACCAATCGATGATTTTGATTTTGTCCCTCATAAGCGTTGCGCCAGTTTTTTGACCATGATGGTTTTCCACTCGTAAAAATCACCCGCAATAATGTGATTTCTGGCTTCTTTCATTAGCCAAAGATAAAAATGAAGATTGTGTATAGATGCAATCTGAGCACCTAATATCTCTTTAGATTGAACCAAATGTCTAAGATACGCTTTCGTATACTGTTTATCGGCAAACAAGTCACTATCTTCTTCTAATGCTGAAAAATCATTTTTCCACTTCTCGTTTTGGATATTGATTATGCCGTTACTAGTAAACAACATGCCATTTCGGGCATTTCGGGTGGGCATTACACAATCAAACATATCCACTCCCAAAGCAATGTTTTCGAGCAAATTAACCGGAGTGCCTACACCCATTAAATACCGGGGTTTATCGGCAGGTAAAATGCCGCAAACCAGATCGGTCATTTCGTACATTTCTTCTGCGGGTTCACCTACAGAAAGCCCCCCAATGGCATTTCCTTCGCGGTTAAAGGAAGCAATGGTTTCTGCAGACTGAATGCGTAAATCTTTATAAGTTGAACCCTGAACAATAGGGAAAAGGGTTTGGTTGTAGCCGTATTTTGGTGAAGTGCTATCGAACCGATCGCAGCAACGTTTGAGCCATCTATGGGTCATCTCCATCGATTTACGTGCATAAGTATAATCGCAAGGATAGGGGGTGCATTCGTCAAAAGCCATGATGATATCCGCACCAATGGTTCGTTGAATATCCATCACATTTTCGGGCGTAAACAAGTGTTTTGAGCCATCAATGTGAGAGCGAAAGGTTACGCCCTCTTCCTTTATTTTTCGCACTTCTGACAAGGAATAGACCTGATAACCGCCACTATCGGTCAGAATAGGCATATCCCAACCGTTAAATTTATGGAGACCTCCAGCCTGTTCTAAGGTGTTTAAACCCGGACGCAGATATAAGTGATAAGTATTTCCTAAGATGATTTGGGCTTTAATATCTTCTTTAAGTTCCCGCTGGTGTACAGCTTTTACGGTTCCGGCGGTGCCAACCGGCATGAAGATCGGAGTTTGAATTACGCCGTGATCGGTAGTGATTTCTCCGGCACGTGCTCTCGACTGTTTGTCGGTATGAATTAGTTTAAACTTCATTTTCGGCCGCAAAATAGCAAAAAAATAAGCGTTAAACCTGTTTTTAATTTTAACAATTTCCAGAATTTATCTTGAAAAAATATCAAATTTGTGGCCCTAAGCACATCCACTATGCCGATTGATCAAATCACCCAAATTTTGCTTGTCCTACTAGGTATAAGTTTAGCAATACAGCTCTATTTCCTGCTTTTTGTTCAGTTACGGTTAGCCCGGTATCCGGTTAAGAAGATCCAAGGCAAACAGCAAAATCCCGTTTCGGTGATTATTTGCGTACGAAATGAGGCCGAGCTAATCCGCCAGCACTTGCCGGCCTTTTTGGAACAAGACTATCCTGAATTTGAGCTAATAATTGTTAACGATTGTTCTTGGGATGAAACAGAAGATCTGCTTAGAAACCTAGCCGCCGAGTATAATAACTTAAAAGTAGTAACGGTGCCAGAGCAGGAGCGGTTTAAACGAAACAAAAAGTTTGCGTTGAGCATGGGCATTAAAGCTGCTCAATACGAACATTTGTTATTGACCGAAATGGATTGTCAACCTGCATCAAAAAAATGGATCAAAGAGATGCAGGATAATTTTGTTGAAGGTGCTGAATTTGTTTTGGGGTATGCTCCACAGCAGAAATTTCCCGGTGTATTGCCGTTTTTTATGCGTTACGAAATTTTCGTAAATGCACTCAATTACCTGTCGTTTGCACTTAATTCTGGTGCTTTTATGGGAACCGGACGCAATATTGCTTACCTGAAGTCCGTTTTTTTCAGAAGCAAAGGCTTTGCTTCCCACATGCATATTCCGGCCGGTGACGATGTTTTATTTGTTAACCAGCATGCCGGGACTAACAATGTTCGGATTGAAGTTAAGCCTGGTGCTCAAGTTTGGAATTCATCAAAAATGAGTTTTGGTAAATTCGTTAAGCAAAAACTAAAAGACATGCAGCTTGCCGTGCATTTTAAATTTAAGGACCGTTTTAAGCTACAAATTCAGTTTTTATCTGCTCTGCTATTTTATGGCACATTGCTGGCTTTACTCATTCTACAGTTTGATTGGCGCATGGTGTTAGGGATTTATTTGCTGCGTTTGGCCATACAATTCGGGGTTTATTATAAAATCTTTAAACGCTTAAGTTATCCAGAACTGAAATGGTTTCTGCCCGTACTAGATTTTGCTTATTTGATTTTCATGCTCATTCTTAATACAGTCTTTTTGTTTAAGAATAAGGCAGAATGGAAATAAATCCGCATTTTTCTGAAAATGCAAAGAATGACCATGAGCTCATCAAAAAAGCGCTAAAAGGCGATCAAAAGGCTTTTGCGGCCATTATGGAGCGCTACCAACCTTCGGTTTACTACATGATGCTAAAAATGGTGAACAATCGGGAAGACGCCATGGATTTGACGGTTGAAACATTTACTAAAGCATTTGAGAAACTGGATAGTTACAAACCCGATTTTGCTTTTAGTACCTGGCTGTTCAGATTGGCTTCAAACAATTCGATAGATTATATCCGTCGAAAAAAAATGAATATTCTTTCATTAGATGAACTGTTTGAAGGTAATGCGTCTGATAAAACCTTATTAATTCGCTCTCATAATCTCAATCCTGAAGAAAAATCAATTCGAAAACAACAAGCAAGCCTGCTCAAACAAATTGTAAATACGCTTCCGAACCGCTACCGTATTTTGATTAATTTGTTTTATTTTGACGAATTATCAGTAGAAGAAATAGCTTTGCAGCTGGATTTGCCAAAAAATACGGTCAAAGGTCAGCTTTCGCGAGCTCGAGACCTATTGCATCATATTTTGAAACGAAATAAACATTCTGGATTTTGACACCTGACACTTCACTAATTTTTGAACAATTCCCAGAATTAAGTCCTCTGCAAAAAAGCCAATTTGAGCAGCTGGATGAACTTTATCGTTTCTGGAATGCCCAAATCAATGTGATTTCGCGTAAGGATATCGACATGCTTTACTTGCACCACGTGCTGCATTCATTAGCTATTGCTAAAGTGATCAAATTTCTTCCCGGAGAGCAAATTTTAGATGTAGGTACAGGTGGTGGTTTTCCGGGTATACCTCTGGCCATCTTGTTTCCAGATACACAATTTCATTTGGTCGATTCAATAGGCAAGAAGATCAAGGTGGTTCAGGAAGTCGTTAAAGCATTGAATTTGAAAAATGTGAAGGCGACTCATGCCCGGGCAGAGCAAATTAACGGAAATTTCGATTTCGTCATTTCCAGAGCGGTTACACAACTCAAAGATTTTTATCCTTGGATTCGCAATAAGCTTAAACGGGGTGGAAAAAATACGCTTTCAAATGGTGTTCTCTACCTAAAAGGCGGTGATTTAGAAGAAGAAATTCAGCATTCAGGGCTTAAAAATGTAAAAAAATATCCTATAACTAAATTTTTTTTACAAGATTTCTTTATTACCAAATTCGTTCTGTATTTTGAGGCACAATAAGTGTCTGTGTCTCTCTACCATCAAATCGCATTAACTCTACTTGATGGGGTCGGCAGTATTACCGCCAGGGCCTTATTAGCCCATTTTCAATCTCCGGAATCTATTTTCGATGCTAGTGTTCGTGAACTTAGCCAGGTGCCCGGGATCGGTTTGCAACTGGCCCGTAAAATTCACGCGTTTGATGATTTTGGAAGGGTAGAGGAAGAGCTTCATTTTATTCAAAAACATCAGATTAAGACACTTTTTATTACTGATCAGCACTATCCTAAACGCTTAAGTCAGTGTTACGATGCGCCAGTATTGCTCTATTATAAAGGTGAGGCCGATTTAAATGCAACAAAAATTGTGGCTATTGTGGGTACACGTAATGCTACGACTTATGGTAAAGCTTTGTGTGAAGAACTGATTGAAGCACTTAAAGTGCATGAACCAGTCATTGTAAGCGGACTAGCTTATGGCATAGATGCCCATGCGCACCAAGTTTGTGTACGTAGCGATCTTCCAACTTTGGGCGTATTGGGCCATGGTCTCGATCGGATTTATCCGAGTTTGCACCGAAATTTAGCGGAAAAAATGATCGAAAGTGGTGGTTTGTTAAGTGAATTTCCTTCTAAAACACTCCCTGATCGGGAGAATTTTCCTAAACGCAACCGGATTATTGCCGGATTAGCTGATGCTACCATTGTAGTTGAAGCAAATGTAAAAGGGGGAGCACTAATTACTGCGGAATTGGCAAATTCGTACAATCGAGATGTGTTTGCTTTTCCGGGAAGAGTGGGTGACGTGTACAGTTCTGGCTGCAATTACCTCATTAAAACTAATCGAGCACATTTAATCACCAATTGCGCTGATCTGGAATATATGTTAGGTTGGAAAAGAAAAGAACCCGCAGCAGTGCGTCAACTCCAGATTCCGATGGATTTAACTGAGGATGAAAAACTGATTTTTGAGCTATTGATTCAACACCAATCTTTAGCTGTGGATGAATTGCTTAGTTTAAGCAAACTTAGTCAAACCAAATTAGTTGCCCTTACGCTTGACTTAGAGATGAAAGGACTAATTAAGTGCCTTCCTGGAAATCGATATATTTTAACGTAAAAAGGCCCCTTTTTGAGGGGCCTGATTGTTAAACCAAAACCAACATCAGAACATTATAATTTAAAACTATAGCCAAGTGATAGACTGAAGTTTCCGTTTTTTGCCGTAACAGTTTCTGCCAGGTTTTTTGGAGCGTTATTGCTCAATCCGAGTTGATAGCCAATGCCGAGATTGATCCCGCTTTTAAGCTGATAGCCTGCCAAAAAACTTATACCCCAATCGGTCTTCTTCAAGTCATCACCAGGATCATTCCCAAAATGGATATCCTGCTTCAAGCCATTTAATTCTTGAGTTCCTGTTAGTCCATAACCCAAATATGGACCTGCACCAGCAAAAAGGCTGCCTAAGCCTAAATTGAGCCGGGTAACTAGATGAACTGGAAGCCTTAGGTACATTGTATTTGCTTCTGTTACGCCCGAAGAAGTAGCTAATTTACCTCCTAAGCCGTGTAATTCTAAGCCTGGTTGTATAAAAAGTTTAGGAAGTGCTTTAAATTCGATATACCCCCCTAAATGATAAGAAGTGATAGCACTTGATTTAGGATCTTCTGATGGCCCTGAATCTTCTACATTAATTTTAGCCAAATTCACCCCGGCTTTTGCACCAAATCTGATTTGTGCACTTGTAGCCAGTGTACCGAATAGCAGGACAGAGAATAGGATAAGCTTTTTCATAGTGTTTTCTGATTAAAACGCTGTTTCCTAAAAACTATTGTTTAGACTTATTCAATTTTAAATAATAGCCCAAACTGATTGAAAATGCACGGTTTTTAAATTCAAAAGAATCGCTCATTTGTTCAGAGGCGATGTTTTTGAGTCCTAATTGATAATCCATGGCCAAGGTCAGGCCATTTGACAACTCATAGGCTGTTTTGAAAATAAGCCCCATATCGGGTCTTCTAAACATGGAATAAGGAGAAGAATCAAACACCAATTCTTCTTCTTGGCCTGCTTTACTGTTTACACCTGATAAAGCTGAGGCATAATAGCCCCCAGTGCCTATTTTCATCTGTCCGCCACCTAAAATAAAAGGATAGCTAACTGTTAGTGGAAATTTAAGGTAATTCAGTTTAATGGCGTTTTGCTCAGCATCATTCCATTTTGTGCCTTGTCTGCTGTATTGCACACCCAATTCGATGGCTAATTCGGGCATGGCCCTATACTCAGTCAATAAAGCGGCTTGATACGAAGTTTGCGACGATTTATCTGTTTTTAAATCGCTGGATTTCTCTAATGCCGAAATACTTGAAAAGTTGGGTCCGGCTTGAACTCCTAGTTTAAATTGTGAATGGGCATTGAATGCCAAGAAAAAGAGTGCTGAAAAAAATGTTAAGTGTCTCATTGCGTTAATTTTTGAGATTATAACGCAATAATTTAACTTAAAGTATCAGTTATGATTTTTAATGTTTGAACTTCAGATAGGTTATTCATGCAGGCAAAATCGCCACGATAACAGACTTTGTTACCATAAACTGAGCAGGGACGGCATGCTAAATCCAGCTGTACACAGTTTTTTAGTTCTTGGCCATAGCCCAAAAAGCCTGCAAAAGGGTGGGTGGCGCCCCAAATTGAAACTACCGGAATGCCTTTAAGGGAAGCCATGTGCATGCCCGCAGAATCCATACTTAGCATCAAATCGAGGTTAGAAATGAGGTTTAATTCTTCTTTCAAGCTCAATTTACCTACCAAAGAGTGGATGTTAGGTTGCTTCTCTTCCCAATCCTCAGCAATTTTTCGCTCTTTTTGCCCGCCACCAAATACCCAAAGTTTGTAGCCTTTTTCAGCTAATTGGCTTAGAATCCATTCCATTTTTTCAAAAGGATAAACCTTTTGTGCATGTTGGGCAAATGGAGCTATTCCAATCCATCGATCGGTTGATTTTTTTTCGCCCGTTAGGGCTAAAACTTGCTCCTGTAAAGGTTCTGGATTTCTGATCAACTGATGTTGAAGCTGTAATTTTAATCCCAATCCTCTAAAAACGTCTGCATAGCGTTCGGGCATTGTTTTTAAAGGTTTTAGGAACTTATTTTTTTTTCTGGTAAGTTGTTTTTTTTCTGCACGGCCCTTGTCTAGTGTTTCAACTTTTACTCCAGAAAAGCGAAATAAGGAGGAAATGGTCCGGCTTCTAAGATTTTGGTGTAAATCGGCAACTGCGGTAATACGATAGGAGCGTAGCTCATTAAATAAGCGCAGCAAGCCAAATAATCCTTTGTGTTTTCCTTTGGGTTCAATTGGATGAAATTTCAGTCGCGGAATGCCTTCAAAAAAAGGCTCAAACAAGGCCCTGCTCACTACAATTAGCTCACATCCCGGATTTTGCTCCTGCAATTCTCGTAGTACGGGTGCCGTCATGGCTACATCGCCCATGGCTGAAAAACGTAATACAAGTATTCTTGCTTGGCTTGGCATGATGAATTATTTCTTGTACAATACCGGATTTAAACTCGGGTCGTTGTACATTTTCATCTGCTTATACACTTTCATGTACTTATTTCCGGCCTCGATATCGGCAAGTAATTCGTCAATGCTTTGTGAAAGATCTGTACGCTGTTCCAAGAGTACATTAAGTTTTTGCTGGCATTTTTCACGATGTTCAGCACTGGCTGAAGCTCTATTGGCCTCTTCGGCCATGTGGTAAATTTTTAAAGCTAGGATTGAGAGCCGGTCTATTGCCCAAGCTGGACTTTCGGTATTTACTTTAGCTCCAGGTTTTGCGGTTACGTGTTTGTATTTTTCCAAGAAATAAGAGTCGATGTATTCCACCATATCGGTTCTTTCCTGATTGGAAGCGTCAATTCTGCGTTTCCAGTTCAAAGCTTCCGCAGGAGCGATACTAGGTTCTCTCACCTCATCTTCCATATGCCATTGAGCTGTATCTATCCAGTTTTTGGCATACAATAAAAACTCAATACTGCCATTTGGGTATGGATTTTGATACTCGTGGTCAATAGCATTGAATACGTGATAATCCTGAATGGCTTTTTCGAAAATGGAATTACAAAGCGTGCTGATCATTTCACAAAATTAAGGAATTAAATTAGGCGGGCTTCCGCTTTTTGAAAAAGGCCTCAATATCGGCTAAACTCATGGCATTGAGGCATTCATTTGCACTTAAACCACCTTTTCGGGCAACCAAAACCCCGTAATGCATGTCTAAAAAACCTTCGGTACGGTGTGCATCTGGGTTTATGGATAATAAAACTCCTTTTTCGAGCGCATATTGATGCCATCGCCAATCTAAATCTAAGCGCAGCGGATTAGCATTTATTTCTATCACCACGTTGTTTGCAGCACAGGCATCAATTACTTTAGCATGGTCAATTGGGTAAGCGCTTCGACTCAATAATAATCTCCCTGTTGGATGTCCTAAAATAGTGGTAAATGGGTTTTCAATGGCTTTGATTAGGCGTTCTGTGGCCTTTTCTTCGGTCATTTTGAGTACTGAATGGACCGATGCCACCACAAAATCGAAAGAAGCTAAAACACTGGCATCGTAATCCAAACTACCGTCGTACAAGATATCGGACTCAATGCCTTTAAATAGTTTAAATGGAGCTAATTTGGCATTTAATGCATCAATTTCACGATGTTGGGCAGCCACGCGGAGCTCATTTAAGCCATTGGCGTAAAATGCCGATTTGGAATGGTCGCAAATGCCTAAATAGTCCAGTTTAAGCTCATCGCGACAATAAAGTGCCATTTCTTCTAGGGTATTTACGCCATCGCTCCAGGTGCTGTGGTTATGCAGACTACCTTTCAGGTCATTAAATTCAATAAGTTTGGGTAATTGACTTTTTTGAGCAAGTTCAATTTCGTTTTCGTCTTCGCGGAGTTCAGGTTCAATAAACGCTAAACCTGCCAAAGCATATATTTCCTGTTCGGTTTTAGTGCCGATTTCTTTGCCAAAAAGTAGTTGTTTTAGTGCCTCAACATGAGCTGAACTTCCGGTAGTTTGAATTATTTCCCATCCAAAATCTGCCGGAAGGCAAAAATGAAATTGCAGTATAAGTCCTTCAGCTGTTGTAGCCTGATTCGATTCATCCAATTCGAGGTTTAAAGCTCTAAGCGGATTTTTTTCTTTAAAATCGGCCAAAGACATACCAATAAGTAGATCAAGTTGGTCGATAATTTCCATTCTACGACGGTATTCACCACTCAAATTCAGCTGAGTATCCGGTAAAAGTTTTTGAAGTTCTTTAAGCAGATTCTCTGCGGTTTCTTCCACTTTTGCGTAGAGCAACCGACCGCTATTGGCCATTTTAAACTCGATAACCTTAAGAATTTCTTCTTGCGTTTTGAGCCCAAAGCCTTTAGCTTCGATCAAACGGTTTTCATTGCAGGCATAATACAACTCACCCACACTCTCTATGCCTAAGTCTTTCCAAATAATGGATACTTTTTTGGGTCCAATTCCCTTAATCTGTAAAATTTCTACAACGCCAGCTGGTGTATTTTGTAGTAATTCGTCTAGTTCTGAAATGTGACCCGTCTGAATGAGCTCGTAAATTTTAGCTGCAGTACTTTTTCCAATGCCATCCATAGCATCCATTTCTACCAGACTTTTAGAAGCTATAGGGAAGGGGAGTTTGTCTACTTTAAAAGCGGCATTAGCCACAGAACGCACCTTGAATGGGTTCTCATCGTGTAAATCCAATAACTGACTGTAAAGGCGAAGTGTACGGGCAATGGTTTTATTTTCCATGGTAGTCAAAAATAAAAAAGCCTTCCGGGATTAGGGAAGGCTTTTGAAATTAATGTTTAAAGCTTATTTAATAACCACATCGTAAGCCATTCTCGCCTGTGTTCCCGTGGTTCTTAATACCGATTTTAGTTGTTCGTAATAGGTATAGTTGTCGCCCAGTTCTTGTTTGGTGAAATAGGTTCTGATTCTGTCGCCAGAACTGTCAAATAGTTCTTTTAATGGGTCTTTTTGAGCTGGATATTCCACAATTTTGTATTCTTTAATTTTCGCCTTTTTCGCTGCTGAGTTAATTGCATCGTTGATATTGCCGAGACGGTCCACTAAGCCAATTTTAATAGCTTCATCACCTGTCCAAACCCTGCCTTGACCAATACTGTCGATGAAAGCTGCGGTTTTACCACGACCATTTGCTACTTTTTGGGTGAAATTTGCATAGATCTGATTGGTTTCAGTCTGAATGATCATTTTTTCATCTTCTCTAAGCGGCCTTGTAATGCTGATATCAGCAAATTTTCCGGTCTTAACCCCATCAAAAGTAATCCCCAATTTGTTATTGAAAAATTTCTGCATGTTTGGAATCACACTAAAAATTCCGATAGAGCCGGTAATTGTATTAGGTTGAGCGAAAATGGAATCGGCAGCACAGGCAATATAGTATCCGCCAGATGCAGCCACATCGCCCATGGAGACAATAATGGGTTTTACCTTTTTGGTAAGCTCCACTTCTCTCCAAATAACATCAGATGCCAATGCACTTCCACCTGGTGAGTTTATTCGGAAAACCACTGCTTTAATTTTATCATCCAAGCGAGCTTTTCTAATGGCTTGAGAAATTCCTTCAGAACCGATATAGGTATCATCGCCCTGGCCCGACATGATTTCTCCTACTGCATAGATTATAGCAATTCGATTTGCGGAGCGTTCTGTTTTCTTGTCGTGTGCAACACTGGCATAATCTGCAATAGAAACGGAATTTAGATCCTTTTTCTGAGCAATGCCACTGAGGTTTTTCAGGTCACTTAAGATCTCGTCTTTATACTTGAGCCCATCTGCTAAACGGTATTTTACGGCATCTTTGGCCGATCGTACCAAGGCATTGTCGGCAATAGTAAATAAAGAATCGCGAGAAATGCGACGGCTTTCTCCTATTTTTTGGAGGTAATGCTCGTACATGGAACCTAAAAAGGAGGTAACTTGTTTACGATTCGCATCACTCATTTTGTCGAGGATAAAGGGTTCAACTGCACTTTTATAGGTCCCCACCTTAATGACTTGTGCTTCGATACCCAATTTATCTAGCGCACCTTTGAAGAAGGTAATTTCTGAACTGAAACCCCTAAAATCAATCATCCCCTCCGGATTTAGGTAAACCTTATCGGCAACAGAAGCCAGGTAATAGGCTCCCTTGGTATATACCTCGCTGTAAGAAATGATGAATTTGCCCGATTTTTTAAAGTCGATCAAGGCATTTCTAATTTCTTCAATGGTGGCAAAACCCGATTGGATATAGGCTACATCTAAGTAAATACCCTTGATGTTCTCGTCTGTTTTTGCTGCTCTAATGCTAGCTAGAATATCATTCAGTCCAATGTTTTTCTCGGTTTCAAAACCAAAAACATCGATGTTCTCTAACGGATTCTTTGAAGTTCTCTCGGTTACCGGATAGTCTAAGCGGAGGTGTAAAATTGAATTTTTGTCTACACTTACTTTTGCTTCATCGCTGGCGGTGCTTACAATGCCAATAATTAATACAACTACCAGGATCACCATCACAAAAATGGAAAGGATAAACCCTAACATTGATGCAAACACAAACTTGAAGAATTCTTTCATTTCAGGTGCAATTTTTATATCTATGTATGATTATCTTAAAGATGATAAATAGCTTGATTTGTTACAAAAAATATTCAAAAATCTGAATGGCAGCGGTTTTTTTATTGCTGGGAAGCAATATGGGTAATTCTTTAGATTTCTTAGACAAAGCGTCAAAAGCGCTTCAAGAGCAGGTTGGTAAATTGATCAAGTCGTCATCGCGTTATCAAACAGCGGCTTGGGGCAAAACGGATCAGCCTGATTTTATAAACCAAGTGCTGAAATTAGAGACAGGACTAAGTCCTTTGGAGGTACTTAAAACGATTTTAGGAATTGAGCGTCAGCTGGGGAGAGAGCGAACAGAGAAATGGGGCTCCAGGACTATTGACATCGATATTTTATTTTATGACCAAGAAGTTGTAGCTAGTTCTGAACTTACAATTCCACATCCGTACTTGCAGCAGAGAGCATTTACGTTAATACCCCTGGCTGAACTTGAACCGGAGTTCGTACACCCGGTATTTAAAAAAACGGTATCAGAATTGTTAGATGTATTAGAAAGCCAGCTCGAAGTGAAAAAATTATAAAGCCGAATATGAAAAAGTCAAATACCATTTCTGGAACAGGAGTAGATTTAAATCTATCTTATTTGAAAGAAATTTCGGATGGAAGTGCTGAATTTATGGTAGAAATGTTGGATATTTTCATGAGTCAAACGCCAATTTATTTACAGGAATTGGAATCTGCCCTTAACGAGAAAAACTATGTGGTTGTGGCAGAAATTGCCCATAAAATTCGTCCAACATTTACGTTTATTGGTTTTGATCACGCAACCGAGGTAATGGCTCAACTAGAACAACTGGCTCGTTCTGGGCAAGATTTTGATTTGATTATAGAGGCTTACAAAAAACTTAAGCCGCAATTAGAAAGCGTTTTTGAACGCTTAACTGAGGTAAAGAAAGAGTTGGGGGCTTAGTTTAGAGTGCTTTAAGCGTGAATTCGTAGCTCTCCATAATTAGGTTAGCTAGGAGTTTTTTGCAAGCTTCATCTACCTTTTCGCGAGCAATGGCTTCATTTTCGGCATCAACAACCAAACTGATGTGTTTGCCAATACGCACCTCCTGAATTTCAGCTAATCCCATATTTTTCATACTGCCGGTAACCGCTTTTCCTTGTGGATCTAAGATTTCTTTTAAGGGCATTACATTAATTTCTGCACTGAATTTCATTTGCTTTCGAGGCTGTTTTGGATGAATGATAGTATTAAATAGCTTACAATAATGAGTGGTATTGCTGCAAATTTAAGAATTATCAGAAAAATTACGGAAAGACCCAAAAGGACAAACCGGAAGAGGTTATCTGAAAATTTTAAATTTTTGAATTTGAGTGAGAATAGGGGCAATTCGGCAACCAACAACAAGCTCATAACTAACGTAACTATTGCCAAAATAACCGGATTAAGGATGTATTCAGCAAATGTTCCACTTGATACGATATGCGGCAATGAAAGTATAAAAAGTGCATTTGCCGGTGTGGGCAGACCAATAAAATTCTCGGTTTGGCGGGTATCAATATTGAATTTTGCTAAGCGTAAAGCTGAAAAAATGGCAATTAGAAAGGCGAAGAATGAAAGATAAGCCTGTTCTGGTGAAGCGATGCGAAATAGCTGATACACGATTACCGAAGGAAGTACGCCGAAACTAACCATATCAGCCAGAGAGTCTAACTCTTTACCAATCTCGCTGTAGGCTTTGAGCAGTCTGGCTAACATTCCGTCAAAAAAATCGAACAGAGCTGAAATCAAGATAAAATAACCCGCAGTAATCAATTGGTTATCGAAGGCATAAACCAAACCAATACAGCCGCTTAGTAAATTGAGGCAGGTTATGGCGTTTGGAATATGTTTTTTCATGATTTACCGAATTAGCTGTTCATGGATACCAAAAACTCTTCGTTGGATTTGGTCCCTTTCATTTGAGCCAACAAGAATTCCATAGCTTCCTGAGAGTTCATATCGGCCAGGTGGTTTCGCAAAATCCAAATACGTTGCAAAGTTTCGCGATCTAATAGCAAATCATCACGACGCGTACTTGAAGCTGTCAAATCGATGGCCGGGAAGATGCGTTTGTTTGATAATTTACGGTCTAACTGCAATTCCATGTTACCCGTACCTTTAAATTCTTCGAAAATTACCTCATCCATTTTAGAACCGGTTTCTGTTAAGGCCGTAGCTAAAATGGTTAATGAGCCACCGTCTTCGATATTACGGGCAGCACCGAAGAAACGTTTGGGTTTGTGAAGCGCATTGGCATCCACACCACCCGATAAAATTTTACCAGATGCCGGAGCCACGGTATTGTAGGCACGAGCCAAACGAGTAATAGAGTCGAGCAAAATCACCACATCGTGACCGCATTCTACCATTCTTTTTGCTTTCTCTAGTACAATATTGGCAATTTTTACGTGTCTCTCTGCAGGTTCGTCGAAGGTAGAAGAAATTACCTCGGCACGAACACTACGCGACATGTCGGTTACCTCTTCCGGACGCTCATCGATCAATAAAATTATAAGATAAACTTCCGGATGATTTTTGGCAATGGCGTTAGCCACATCTTTCAATAACATGGTTTTACCGGTTTTCGGCTGAGCCACAATTAAACCACGCTGACCTTTACCAATAGGAGTGAATAAATCCATGATCCGGGTAGAATAATTGCCGGTATCGGTGAATAAGTTCAAACGTTCTGTTGGGAAAAGTGGGGTTAAGAAATCAAAAGGAACACGATCTCTAACATCGGCAGGTACGCGACCATTGATGGCTTCAACACGTACCAATGGGAAATATTTTTCTCCCTCTTTAGGCGGGCGGATGCTTCCACGAACGGTATCTCCGGTTTTTAAACCAAATAATTTAATTTGAGATTGAGATACATAGATATCGTCCGGGGATGATAAATAGTTATAATCAGATGAACGCAGGAAACCATACCCATCGGGCATAATTTCTAAGATACCTTCGTTAATGATGGCATTATCGAAATCCAGGTTTAATTCTTCTTTTTTAGCTGGTCTGTGTGCTTCGTGCTGGCGGCGTTCTGGTCGCTGGGGCAGTTCGCTTGGTGGCGGAACCTCACGAAACTCTGGACTAGCAGTTTCTTCAACTATTTCTGCTACCGGGGCCTCAGATTCAGTCGTACTTTCATCTTGCTCATCACCATTGGATTGAAACAAATTGGCATCGTCTAAAGGAACTTTAGCCTTTTCAATATCATTTTTTGATGTTCTAATCCGTTTACGGGTTTTCCCCTCACCATTCTCAGTGTTATCGGCTTTGGTAGACGGATTAGCCTGCTCATGCCCACTTCGACTAGCGATTTCAGCAATTAATTCTTGTTTTCGAAGTGTTTCTGTATCGTTTACACCTAAACTCTGCGCCAACTCACGTAGCTCTGGAACGAGCATATCGTTCAATTTTTCTATATCCAGCATTAAATTTTTAATATGGTAACAAAAGGATGATTTTGTTTTTAGAATTTATCCGAAATACACAGGACCCGAAACTTCTGAATCTTAAGCAAAGAAATTGAAATGATTTTTCCTGATAACAGGGATAAATTGAGATAACGACACAATTCTAGGTATTTATTTTAATACTTTCAAAAAAAAATAATTTTTCTCCTGCTCCACGTTGCTTTTAGTTATTTTCGTTCAGCAAAATTAAACCCATGAACCGTCAACAACTGATTGAACAAATACGCAAAAAACAATCATTTCTTTGTGTGGGTTTAGATACCGATCCGGATTTAATTCCCGATTGCTTAAAAGATCATCCTCATCCCGTTCAGGAATTTAATAAACGAATTATTGAGGCCACGCATGATTTGTGCGTTGCTTACAAGCCTAATACCGCTTTTTACGAATCGAGAGGGGTAAAGGGTTGGGAAGACTTGGTACAAACCTGGAAATTAATTCCCCAGGATTGTTTCAGTATTGCAGATGCCAAGCGTGGAGACATTGGAAATACCTCTACGCGTTATGCTCAGGCTTTTTTTGATGAATCCCTTTCGGGGATGAGTTTCGATTCCGTTACGGTAGCGCCATACATGGGCAGCGATTCGGTAAAGCCGTTCTTAGCTTTTGAAGACAAGTGGGTTATTCTTTTGGCATTAACTTCCAATGAAGGTAGTCGCGATTTTCAATTCCTAAAATCTGACGATAAACAGCTATTTGAGTCTGTTATTCAAGAGTCTCGGTCATGGTCCGGTTCTGATCAACTGATGTATGTAGTTGGCGCCACACGTGGCGAAGCGTTTACTACAATTCGTAAATGGGCGCCAGATCATTTTCTATTGGTTCCGGGAGTAGGGGCCCAGGGTGGAAGCCTCGCTGAAGTTTGTCGTTATGGCCTGAATAAGGATTGCGGTTTATTGGTGAATGCATCTCGTTCCATTATTTATGCTTCCAAAGGCTCTGATTTTGCTGAAAAAGCTCGTGAAGAAGCTTTGAAAATGCAGCAAGAAATGGCAGCAGAACTCCGGAAGATAAATTTTTAATTTAAAATTAAATTTTGGTAAATTCAGAAATGGATTTTACCGAAGAATTGCTCCATTATTTCTGGAAAGCGGGTTTATATAAGCGTCAAAAGTTTTATTGCACAAATGGTGAATCTCTGGAGATCATTGATCCTGGTTTAAGTAATCAACATTCCGGTCCTGATTTTGAAAATTGCTTAATTCGTTTGGGTAACACCCGCTGGGCTGGTCATGTGGAAATGCACATTCGTTCATCAGATTGGTACAAACACCAGCACCAGCACGATTTGGCGTATGATACGGTCATTCTTCATGTGGTTTATCAGCATGATCAGTCCGTTTTCCGGACAGATGGAACCGAGATCCCAGTTTTGGAGCTAAAAAACCTGATTCCGGCTAGTTTGATTTCAACTTACCGCGATTTGATCCGATCGAAAAACTGGATTCCTTGTGCCAATCGTTTAGCAAATCTCGATTCAATTTACATCAACGCGTGGTTGGAGCGGGTACTTCTGGAGCGTTTACATGCAAAATCTGATGAAGTGATTCAGTTGCTTGAGGAACAAAAGGGAAGCTGGGATGATGCTTTTTACATTCATTTAGCCAGGAATTTCGGTTTCAAGGTTAATGAATTCGGGTTCGAAAGTATGGCCAGATCTTTACCTCAGCAGTTATTTGCCCGCCACAAAAACAATCACCAGCAAGTAGAGGCTCTGATTTTTGGTCAAGCTGGATTTCTGAAAACAACATTTCGAGATGAATATCCTCAAAAACTCAAAGCCGAATACGATTTTTTGAAAAAGAAATACAATTTATCACCCTTAAAAGCTGAAATATGGAAGTTTATGCGTTTACGACCCGCCAATTTTCCAACTATTCGTTTGGCACAATTCGCCGCTTTAGTTTGTAAATCAAACCATCTTTTTACCAACATCATCGAGTTACAAGATGAGCAGTCATTGAAAGCGCTCTTCACCGATTTACCGATTAATAACTATTGGGACAATCATTTCAGGTTCGATAAATTATCAGAAAAACAGACTAAACAGCCGGGGAAACAAAGTGTATCCAATTTGCTCATGAACACCGTGAGTATTTTTTTATTCGCTTACGGACGGCATACCAAACAGGAAATTTACCGCACAAGAGCCCTTAAACTCTTGGAAACGCTCAATGCAGAGCACAATTCAGTCATTCGGAATTTTAAGCAGTTGGGGATAAAGGTCAATTCAGCAGCAATTAGTCAGGCTTTATTGCAATTAAAAAAGAAGTATTGTGATACTAAGCACTGTTTACACTGTGGAATTGGGGCTAAAATTCTTTCCAGAACTTGAATTAGTAATCGTTTAATATTCGGGCAATAGCTGTCCAGCCATTATCTTCAGCCCAATCACCTGGTGTTTTTCCGCCATTTGTTTTAATCCGTACATCTGCTCCGGCCTCCAATAGGCAAATTATGATTTCCAAGTTTCCCTGACTGGCTGCCAAATGCAAGGGAGTAATCCCCGAAACTTCCTGAATATTTACATCTGCCCCGGCTTCGAGCAACATCTTAACCAAGGTATTGTTCTTGGCTACCAACGCAGAATGTAGAGGGTAAAGCCCAGATGCATTTTTTGCGGGCTGATTCACATCTGCTCCTTTCAAAAGAAGATATCTGGTAATATCCTCTTTATTGAAATAAATGGCTAGGCTCAATGCCGTAAATCCGATTTCAGAGTATTCATTAATACTTTCAGGATTTTTAAACACCTGATGGGCAACCCAGTCAAATCGCCCGAGGGCCGCAGCTTCAAATAAGCCTACCTCTACTATGTAATCAACCAAAATTTCAGCTATTTCAGGTTTTTTTAAATAGCAGGCAAAGAGGATTGGAGATAATTTCCTGCTGGTTTTTTGATCAGCCAATTCAGGAAAGCGCCCTAAGAGTTCAATTAAATCCTCTTTTTTGCCTTCTTCAATATAGTGTTCCAATAAATTCAGCATCAAGTATTTTACGATCCGTTAGCTAAATATACACTATAATTATGTGTGATTCCCTGTTTCAAGGGATGTCATATTTTTTATATTTGTAAGCAAAGAATAAAATAATGTCCCTTAGAGGAAACCAATTCAGAAGAGCAAATACTTTCCGTAACGTACCCTTAGAGCAGGACGATAACGAAGAAATTCTTGTAAAACCCAAGTCAAGGGTAAAACCTAACAAAACAAAATCAGCAGATACAACCGAAAGCAAGTTCGATTCCAGTCGATTGGTAAAAGTGCTCGGATTGTTCATGTTGCTGCTATCCGTATACTTTTTAGTTGCGTTTACTTCGTATTTATTCACCTGGCAAGAAGATCAGAGCTATGTGATTGATGCCAATGGCGGATGGTCCAATCTGTTCAAGACGCCCGCAGAATTGGCCAAAATGAATCTGAATCAGGGCGGGGTAGTCGAAAACTGGTTGGGAAAATTAGGTGCTTTATTGTCGCATCAATTCATTTACGAGTGGTTTGGCGTTGCTTCATTCCTTTTTATCGGAATCTTTTTCATAATCGGCTATCGTTTACTGTTTAAAGTGAAGTTGGTTTCCATTAGTAAAAGTTTAGCTTATTCTTTCTTTTTACTCGTTTTTACATCTGTAGCCATAGCTTTTGTACATGGTTTTGTAAGTGATTATCCGCATTATCTGGAAGGTGAATTTGGTTTTTGGGCCAATCGCTTATTAATGGCCCAGATAGGAAATGCAGGTACCTTCGGACTTTTGGCATTTACCGGTTTAACAGCACTGACCATTGCCTATAACATCGATTTTAAATTACCAGAAAGAGAACCAAAATACGTTGTTCCTGATGCCGGAACTGATGAACTAGTGGAAGAAGTAGTATCTGAGCCCGTTGAATTTCCGTTGAATGACCGTTTTCAGGATCAACTGGCTGAGGAAGATGCCCGAATGCTGGAAGAAGAGGAAACAGAGGAGCTTCCCGAGCCTGAAATTATTCCATCCGCCTCCGGACCTGAGATGACGATTGAGAAAACGGAAGAGGAGGTGAAAGCGGATCAGCTGGTGCAAGAATTCGGTGCTTTTGACCCCAAATTAGATCTTTCTCAATACGTTTACCCGCATTTAGATTTATTAGAAAATTACGGTTCTAATAAGATTTCAGTTAACGCCGAAGAACTCGAAGCCAATAAAAATAAAATTGTAGAGACTTTAAATCACTACAACATCGAGATTGATAAGATCAAAGCAACCATTGGTCCGACGGTAACGCTGTATGAAATTATCCCGGCGCCGGGGGTACGTATTTCTAAGATTAAGAACCTGGAAGACGATATTGCCTTAAGCTTGGCCGCACTGGGTATACGTATTATCGCACCAATGCCCGGAAAAGGAACTATTGGTATTGAGGTACCCAACCAAAACCCCGAAATGGTTTCCATGCGTTCGGTTTTGGGTACCGAGAAGTTTCAAAATACCACGATGGAATTACCCATTGCATTGGGTAAAACCATTTCGAATGAGGTGTACATTGCCGATTTAGCAAAAATGCCACACTTGTTGGTTGCCGGTGCAACCGGCCAAGGTAAATCGGTGGGTATCAACTGTATTTTAGCCTCTCTACTTTACAAGCTGCATCCCTCACAACTGAAGTTTGTATTGGTCGACCCTAAGAAAGTTGAATTGACCTTGTTCCGTAAAATTGAACGTCATTTCTTAGCCAAATTACCGGGCGAAGAAGATGCCATCATCACCGATACCAAAAAGGTCATCAATACCTTGAATTCCTTGTGTATTGAGATGGATCAACGTTACGATTTGCTAAAAAATGCGCAAGTACGTAACCTCAAAGAATACAATCAGAAATTTACCAGCCGTAAATTGAATCCCGAAGAAGGGCATCGATTCTTGCCTTTTATTGTTTTAATTGTGGATGAATTCGCTGATTTGATGATGACTGCCGGCAAAGAAGTAGAAACGCCAATTGCTCGTTTAGCGCAATTAGCTCGTGCCGTAGGCATTCACTTGGTCATTGCAACGCAACGTCCATCGGTAAATATCATTACCGGAACTATCAAAGCAAATTTCCCGGCTCGTTTAGCCTTCAGGGTACTATCTAAAATTGATTCTCGAACCATTCTAGATTCGGGCGGTGCCGATCAATTAATCGGTAGAGGGGATATGTTGCTTTCAACCGGAAACGACATGATTCGTTTGCAATGTGCTTTTGTTGATACCCCGGAAGTGGAGCGTATTTCTGATTTTATTGGCTCACAAAGAGGATACGATTCGGCTTGGATGTTGCCAGAATATATTGATGAAGCAGGAGAGGGTTCTTCTCGTGACTTCGATCCGAATGATCGGGATCCACTTTTTGAAGAAGCTGCCCGATTAGTGGTTATGCACCAACAAGGTTCAACTTCGCTTATCCAGCGAAAGCTTAAACTGGGATATAATCGTGCCGGAAGAATAATTGATCAATTGGAAGGAGCCGGTATTGTTGGTCCATTTGAAGGAAGTAAAGCCCGTGAAGTTCTTTTTCCAGACGAATATAGCCTGGAACAATTTTTGAACGGTTTGGCCGATAAAAATGTTTAGTTTTGCACCCATGAAAAAATTAACGCTGTGTTTGGGTTTGGTTGCCGGAATGGTGAGTATGCTGCTAGCTCAAACGGATGAAAAAGCCAGATTGATTTTGGCAGAGGTAAGTAAGAAATACCGCTCTTACGACGTAATTAAGACGGAATTTAGCTATACTTTGGACAATCCGCAGGCTAAGATTAAAGAAACCCAAACCGGAACTTTATACAGCAAAACCAAATTGAATAAGTTTAAAGTGATTCTTAAGGCTCAGGAATTAATTAGCGATGGAAAGAATCAGTGGACTTACCTAAAGGCCGATAAAGAAGTGCAATTAAGTGAGGTGGATAATTCAGCCGATGCCCTAAACCCAGCTAAACTGTTCACCATCTACGAAAAAGGCTTTAAATATTTATTTGTTGGCGATACCAAATCGGCTGCAGGTCGGCTCGTTCATAACATTGAGCTAACCCCTCTGGATGCTAAGCGTACGTTCTTCAAAGTGAAGCTGCAAATTGATAAGGCAACCAAAAATATTTCTCAGGCCGTAATTTTTGATAAAAACGGTAATCGCTATACCTACACCATCAAAAGCTTCAACTCGGCCTTGAAAGTTGCCGATAATTTCTTTGTATTCGATTCTAAGAAATATCCGGGAGTAGAACTGGTAGACCTTAGGTAAGCGCCTTTACTTTTTTTTCGAGCATTTTTAAAGCAGATTTAAACTGCAAATCATCAAACTCAATGCTCGATCCTACGAGCTGAGTTTTCAGATTAAGATCTCTCAATTTTATCAAATTGAATAAGGTTTCGGTACAATGTTGTCGTTCTAAAAACGCTTCATTGCCACCCAAGTTCTTTAAACAGGTCCACAAAGGTTTGACAAAAGCTTTTCCTTTGCGTTTCTGAATCACCTGCCATATCCGATTGTACAAACCCAAATCTTGCTTTTTTAAGGCTGTTATGAGTTGTTCATCCGTCATTTGAGCATAGAGTTGAAACTCCTCATCCGAGCCATTTTCCCATTGTGCTTGCCAGTCAAAATCCATACAAGTATCAACTCTGTTTTGAGGTTTTTATTTTATGTGGGCTATTTTACTATTTTTGGTTACCATGAGTCTAACATTTACCAACCACACCTTGGAGAAACTGGAAGCTATTCTCAAATCGCTCGATTACCGTGTTCGATACGAAAAAGGGAATTTTAAAACCGGTGCCTGCATGCTGGAAAGTAGCAAGGTGGTGGTGGTTAATAAATTCGCCAATTTGGAGAGTAAAATTCAGGCTTTAGTTGAACTCATCAGGGAATTGGACATTCAGGATCAGCTGTTGGACGAGAAGCAGAAACACTTGGTGCATACCCTAAAACAAACCAGTTTAAAGTTGTGAAAGTTACGTTTTTGGGCACCGGAACTTCTCAGGGGATACCCGTAATTGCGTGCAGCTGTCCGGTATGCACTTCTTCAGATGCCCGCGACCAACGTCTACGCTCATCTATTTTAATCGAATCCAAAGGTAAAGCCATCGTAATTGACTCTGGTCCAGATTTTCGCTATCAAATGCTAAGAGCAGGGGTACAGCATTTAGATGCGGTTGTTTTTACCCATGAACATAAAGATCATATAGCTGGATTGGACGATATCCGAGCTTTCAACTACAAGCAAGGCGAGGCAATCAATATTTACGCCCATAAACGAGTTCAGGACGCTTTAAAAAGAGAATTTCACTACGTTTTTACCCACGATAAATATCCTGGTGTTCCAGAACTTGATCTATTTGAAATTGGCCACCATCCTTTTCATGTAGCCGGAATTGAATTCATGCCGATTGAGGTGATGCATTTTAAACTACCAGTTTTAGGATTTAGAATAGGCGATTTTACCTATATCACAGATGCAAAAACGGTTTCTGAACCAGAGAGGGAAAAGATTAAAGGCACCAAAGTTCTGGTGATTAATGCTTTGCAAAAAGAAAAGCACATTTCACATTTTACTTTAGAAGAAGCACTAGAATTTGCAGCCGATATGGGTGCTGACCAAACCTATTTTACCCATATTAGTCACCGATTGGGAACTCACCAAGAAATATCAGCACTATTGCCTCCAGCTGTTGCGTTGGCTTACGATGGTCTGGTGTTAGAGATGTAATGAGTGCCCGGAACGAGATTCGAACTCGTACGTCCTTACGAACGCCACCCCCTCAAGATGGTGCGTCTACCAATTTCGCCACCCGGGCAATAACCTAATTTAAAGAACCAATGTGCCCAGAGAGAGACTCGAACTCTCAAGCCTGTTACGGCAACGGCTTCTGAGACCGCAACGTTTACCAATTTCGCCACCTGGGCCTTTTCAGGCTTGCAAATATAAAACAAGTAGACTTCACTGCAGCATTCGCCATTAAAAAAATCCTTGGCATGATTTTTAGTATTTACTATTAGTATATTTGTAAACCTATTTGTTAATCAGAAATGATTAATATGAAACATCACCTATAATTCTTAATTAACATGCCTATTCCCAAAATTTTAGTAATCGAGGATGAAGAACTCGTTAGAAAAGTAGTAGAATTTAGACTCAAAAAAGAAGGTTATGACGTTTATCAGGCTAAAGACGGCGGTGAAGCCCTCGAGCTCATTGAGCAGCATCAGTTTGATGTTATTCTGGTAGACATCATGATCCCTTACGTTGGCGGTTTAGAAATTACCCAAAAGGTAAAATCTAATCCAAAAACAGCCTCCACACAAATTATTGTCGTCTCGGCAAATGGCCTAGAAAATGTAATCTTAGAAGCTTTTGCACTGGGTGCAGATGATTTTATTGCGAAGCCATTCAATTTGCCCGAATTGATGATGCGTGTAAAAAAACACATTAAACAACCTGTTGGATAATGGAAACGTTCAGCTTCAGTGCAACGTTCATTTTAGGGTTTCTAGATGAGTTGCCCCCTCGTGTCTATTTAGCATCTTGGATCTTATTGATCTGTCTGGCTCTATTCTGCTTACTCGGCATCTTTTTGATTTCGAAGCGGATGATCTCGAATTATATGCAACGGAGAGATCGCTATTGGAATGCTCAAATTGTAGAAATTATGACTCAGTTTATGGTGCGTATGGATAATGCCGATCCTGCCGATTCACTACGCAAAACTGTGCATGAATTTGAGCAATTACCCTTTAAAAAGGCATACATAAGGCAGTTATTGTACAAGCAGGTTATCAATTACCACCGTAATTTTACCGGCAATTCGGCTGATAAACTCAGGGATTTATTCAGGAAATTAAAATTGGATAGCCTTACCGAACAAAAGTTAAAAAGTTGGGATTCCAGTACAAAAATTGCTGGCATACTGGAGGCTGCAGAAATGCAGCTGGAAAATCTATCTCCTGTAATTGAACGCTTGATTCACAGTAAATCCTCAGAAATCAGGATTGAAGCGCAGACCACGTACATCTATTTGAATAAGCACCACTCATTCCATTTTTTGAAGGAATTGAATGAGCCTATTTTAGAATGGCATCAGCTGATTTTACTCAACCTAATTACACACATCAAATTAAAGGAGCTGCCATTGTTTTCAACTTGGTTAAATTCTTCAAACTCTTCTGTTGTTGAACTTTGCTTGAAGTTAGTACTTCACTTCCAGCAATTTGAAGCTCAAGATAAACTTATCCAACTTCTAGAGCACCCTGATGTCAAAATTCAATCCCTCTCAATTAAAATTTTGGGAGAGTTTGAAGCCGTTAAAGCTGAGGAAAGTTTAGTTGAGCGCTACGCTCTTGTTGATGATAAACTAAAAGTGGAAATCATCCATGCATTGGGCCGTATTGCATCGGGTAAGCAACTCAACTTTTTACTTGAAGCTGTGAAATCTCCGGTTTTTGAAATCGCATTTGAAGCTACTCAAGCACTACAAAATCACGGTGAACCGGGTATTTCTGAACTCAGAAAAGCGTACTTATTGGCACCTACTATTACTAAAGAAATGATTGAGCAAGTTTTAGCTTAAAAAATCCACATCCTATGAAAATTTTAATCGACTACATCCAACTATTCTTTCAGGAATTCATATTCTACTATGCCTTGGCAGTCATGTTTTCCTATGTAATTATTGCGCTTCTTTCTGCTTGGGAAATGAGGCGGTATTTGCACAAAAATACACCAACAGATTATAGAAACTTATTGGTATCGGAGTTTGCACCGAGCGTATCTATTATTGCGCCGGCATACAACGAAGAGCCCAATATTGTGGATAATGTCCGATCGTTGCTATCGCTTCATTACAATAATTACGAGGTGGTAGTGGTGAACGATGGCAGTAAAGACGATACGTTAAGGCAGTTAATTATGGCTTTTGAATTGGTTAAAGTAGATTTTGCCATCAATACACGAATTAAAACAGAATCGGTACGCGGAATATACCGTTCAGAAAGTAAAGCCTTAGAACGTCTGGTGGTTATTGATAAGAAGAATGGAGGTAAGGCCGATGCTTTAAATGCAGGAATTAATGTTGCCAAAAACGATTTGATTTTGTGCATCGACGCAGATTGTATTATCGAACCCGATGCAGTATTGAAATTGGTGAAACCATTCATGGACGAACCAGTACGCGTTATTGGGGCAGGAGGTGTGGTCAGAATTGCCAATTCTTGTGAAGTGCAGCATGGTCGTTTAGTAAAAGTGCACATGCCCGATAACCTATTATCGAGATTCCAGGTTTTAGAATATTTAAGAGGCTTTTTAATGGGGCGATTAGCCTGGAGCCGGATCAACGGCTTGCTAATCGTATCGGGTGCCTTAGGTCTCTTTGACAAAGATATTGTCATTAAATGTGGTGGATACAGCACCAAAACCGTAGGAGAGGACATGGAGTTGATCATCCGTATGCGCAAGTACATGCATAAACATAAACTTCCTTACAAATTGGTATATACTCCTGAGCCCTTGTGTTGGACAGAGGCCCCAGCCAATTTAAATGTGTTGGGCAGACAACGAAACCGTTGGAGTCGTGGAACGCTAGAATCTTTATTGATGCACAAGGACATTCTGTTTAACCCGAAATACGGAACGCTTGGAATGCTCAGCTTCCCGTATTGGTTACTGGTAGAATGGCTAGGCCCAATATTGGAGTTTATTGGACTGATTATTTTAGTTACACTGATCGCCTTAGGGCTAGTTCATTGGACTTATTCCTTGATACTTTTTGCAATGGTTTACGCTTTTGTGTTGGTCATTTCAACACTAACCATCATTTACGAAGAGCTTTCTTACCGACAGTATACTTCCGGACGAGATTTAATCAAATTATGGATACTCTCTTTCCTGGAGCCATTCATCTACCATCCATTAATTCTCTATTGGGAAATAAAAGGAAATTTCGATTTCCTAACCGGTAAAAAGGCTTGGGGTAAAATGAGCAGAAACGGTTTCAGGTAATTAAAATTTCTGAGAAAAGCCAATGTTTGCACCTAGCTGATTGCCATAGGTATCGTTCTGGTATTCTTCATTAATCCACTGAAATCCTGCCTTTATAATGGATTTTTTACCGATATTCCTAGAGTAATCTGCTCCGGCTCTGAAGCTGTTCAACTGGTAAACCACATTGTTGATTTGTGTTGGATCATCAAAGGCTACACCCGTACCCACATTGATAGAAAAGAAGTCAAACCGGTCATCACTCAAGTAAAATTTGCTGGAAAGAATAAAGGATTCGTTCCATCTGCCGTTTTTTCGACTCCAATATGAACGCAAATTGATGAAGGCATTGCCCATGTATTTGCCCAAACCTAAAACCCATACGTTTGTTTGCTGATCAAAGGCTAGGTGTCTGATACCGGTTTCCAATTCCAATTTTCGCCCTATCGATTGATAAAGTGAAAATCCAACACGGTAATTCGGGAATAGGGCATTGCTAGATAGTTTTGCCGCACCGCCTACATAAGCATAAATCCCTTTTTTAAATTTCGGATAGGTCTCCAGTTCTAATTCCGAGCCGTTTTTATTAAAGCGGTTCGCATAATTCAAATTCAGCCCCGTGTAGCCCCATTTTTGTTGCTTACTGTACGATACAGAAGCTAAATGCCACGGATCTGTGAAGCGCTTATCAAAGTGAGTAAACGAATAATTAAGACCAATTTTTTGTGTTTGTTGAGTATCCTGATTCGGATTTTGAGCATAGCTAAATACAGAAATCATGCAGATTGCTGCGCTAGATAAAAGAAATTTTTTCATAGATAAGGTTTGTGTGTTTCACGTCAAAAATAAAGCAAATACTAGACCAATTAAACTAAACTCTCTTATTTTTGAGAAAGCCCGAAAAACATGGATCTGGAATTCAATAAAAACGAAGATTTTAATAAACAACTGCTATCGCAGTTAAAATCCCGTTTACAAAAAGTTTACGCCGGCGGCGGCGAAAAAGCAGCAGCCAAGCAAAAAGAAAAAGGCAAGCTATTGGCACGTGAGCGTATCAACTATTTGCTCGATCCAGATAGTCCACGTGTTGAAATTGGTGCTTTTGCAGCCGAAGATATGTATACCGAGCAGGGAGGCTGTCCTTCGGCAGGTGTAGTCTGTATGATGGGCTATGTTTCTGGCCGTCAGTGTATTGTGGTTGCCAACGATGCAACCGTTAAAGCCGGTGCTTGGTTCCCAATGACTGCCAAAAAGAATCTACGTGCTCAAGAAATTGCCATGGAAAACCGTCTGCCAATTATTTATCTGGTAGACTCTGCAGGCGTTTACCTGCCCATGCAAGATGAGATTTTCCCAGATAAAGAACATTTCGGTCGTATTTTCAGAAACAACGCCCTCATGAGTAGCATGGGTATTGTGCAAATTGCTGCCATTATGGGTTCTTGTGTGGCTGGTGGAGCTTACCTGCCCATTATGAGCGATGAAGCCATGATTGTAGACGGTACAGGATCTGTATTTCTGGCAGGCAATTACTTGGTTAAATCGGCTATTGGTGAGGATGTTGATAACGAAACTTTAGGTGGTGCCACTACCCATTGTGAAATATCCGGAGTAACCGATTACAAACACCCGAATGATCAAGCTTGCTTAGATTCCATCCGGAACATTATGAGTAAGGTAGGAGCTCCACAACAAGCAGGTTTTGACAGAATTAAGCCGATTGAGCCTAAAAAAAGCGAAGAAGAAATCTATGGTTTGTTACCTGAAAATCGGGAAAAACCATACGACATGTTGGAAATCATACATCGTTTGGTTGATAATTCTGAATTTGAGGAATACAAACAACTCTACGGACAAAGTATCATTTGTGGTTTGGGTAGAATTGATGGTTGGGCCGTTGGTATTGTAGCCAACCAACGCAAAGTAATTAAATCTAAAAAAGGGGAAATGCAGTTTGGCGGGGTTATCTATTCAGATGCAGCCGATAAGGCGACCCGATTTATCATGAACTGTAACCAAAAGAAAATTCCGCTCGTTTTCTTGCACGATGTAACCGGATTTATGGTGGGTAGCCGCTCAGAACACGGGGGCATTATTAAAGACGGAGCTAAAATGGTGAACGCCGTTTCCAATTCGGTGGTACCCAAGTTTACCATAGTAGTCGGCAACTCTTACGGAGCGGGTAATTATGCCATGTGCGGTAAAGCCTACGATCCCCGATTAATTTATGCTTGGCCTTCGGCTAAAATTGCTGTAATGGGAGGATCTCAGGCCGCTAAAACGCTTCTTCAAATTCAGGAGTCTGCTTTAAAAGCCAAAGGCGAAGAAATTACAGAAGAGAAAAAGTCTAAGTTATTAGCTGAAATAACCGAACGTTATACCAGTCAAACCACGCCTTATTATGCCGCATCCAGATTGTGGGTGGATGGTATTATTGATCCGCTCGAAACCCGTAAGGTTATTTCAATGGGTATTGAGGCCGCAAATCAGTCGCCAATTACCCGCCCTTTTAATGTGGGTATAATTCAAACCTAAGGCTATTGCCTAAGCTTATTCAAAATCTTATTTTAGCGATCCAAACAAAATTCACATGTCACAAGAAACCGAACACGTACATTGCCTCATTATCGGATCAGGTCCTGCCGGATACACAGCAGCCATTTATGCTGCTCGTGCAGATCTGAAACCTGTTTTATACACCGGTATGGTTCCGGGTGGTCAGCTTACCCAAACTACCGATGTAGAAAACTTCCCGGGTTATCCGAACGGCATTATGGGTCCGGAAATGATGGAGGATTTTCGTAAGCAGGCAGAACGTTTTGGTACCGATATCCGTTTCGGATACGTAACTAAAGTGGATTTCTCTTCAAAGCCGCACAAGGTGGTTATTGATGAGACCAAAACCGTAACGGCTGATACCGTAATCATTTCAACCGGAGCCTCGGCAAAGTGGTTGGGTTTGGAAAGTGAACAGAAATACAACGGTTTTGGAGTTTCGGCCTGTGCCGTTTGTGACGGTTTCTTTTTTAAAGGACAAGATGTGGCCATTGTGGGTGCAGGTGATACGGCGGCAGAAGAGGCAACGTATTTGGCCAAATTGTGTAATAAAGTCCACATGTTGGTTCGTAAGGGTGAATTCCGTGCATCAAAAGCCATGGTACATCGCGTAGAAAACACGCCGAACATCGAGATACATTACTATACCGAAACCCAGGAAATTCTAGGCGATGGTCAAAATGTAACCGGAGTTCGTGTAGTTAACAATCAGACCGGTGTAGAGCAAACCATTCCAGTAACCGGCTTTTTCGTAGCCATTGGTCACCATCCAAATACCGATATTTTCAAAGGTTGGCTGGATATGGATGAAACCGGTTACCTGATTACCAAGCCAGACAGTACCCAAACCAATATTGAAGGAGTTTTTGCCTGTGGTGACGCACAAGATAAGCTTTGGCGTCAGGCAATAACTGCTGCAGGAACCGGTTGTATGGCTGCTCTTGAGGCTGAACGCTACCTGGCTGCCAGAGAGCACGCCTAGGAGCATTGTATTTTAGAATCCTTTCTTTAGATTTGGTTAACCTAAACTTGAAGCATGACCAAATCGATCAAGCTAACGTATATTTTAGCTTTTTTTACACTGCTTGCCTTCGGGCAAAGCACAAGTCCTAATTTGGGGATCATACCGGCACCACAACGTATTCAACTCAAACAACAACAGTTTGTGTTGAGTCCACAAACCCTGATTGTATACGATAAGCCAGAAAATCTGCCCATTGCCCAACTCATACACGATTTTATTCAATCGAAATTCGGGTGGGAGCTATCCATCAGTTCAGCTAAAACCGAATCTCAAATAAACCAAATTCAACTCCTCACAGACACAAATCCTGGATATCAGAAAGAATCTTACCAGTTAACTATAAACGAGAAAACTATTGAGATTACAGGAAGAGAAGCGGGCTTGTTCTATGGATTTCAGACCTTAATTCAGTTATTTCCTGAACAAGCAAGTGCAGCAATTTCTATTCCGGGTGTTGAAATTAGCGATGGTCCACGTTATACCTACCGAGGTATGCATTTGGATGTAGGGCGTCATTTCTTCCCGGTTGCTTTTATCAAGAAATACATTGATTTCATGGCCCAGTATAAGCTAAACAACTTCCATTGGCATTTAACTGAAGATCAAGGCTGGAGAATTGAAATCAAGAAATATCCAAAACTAACAGAAATAGGAGCTTACCGGGCGCAAACCTTGGTTGGGAATTACCACGATCGTTTTCCGCAGTTATTTGACAATACGCCTTACGGCGGATACTACACGCAGGAGGAGGTAAAAGAGGTTGTAGCTTATGCTCAAGCCCGATTTATCAATGTTATTCCTGAAATTGAAATGCCTGGTCATTCTTTGGCCGCTTTATCTGCCTATCCTGAACTTGCTTGTGGAGATCGCCCCGGCCCATTTCAGGCGGCAGAAAAATGGGGGGTATTTGACGATGTGTACTGTGCCGGAAAAGAACAAACTTTCCATTTTTTAGAGGATGTATTGACTGAGGTAATGGCACTTTTCCCGTCTAAATACATACATATAGGTGGCGATGAATCGCCGAAAACGCGTTGGAAAGTGTGTAAATACTGTCAAAAACGCATTCGTGATTACAAATTAAAAGACGAACACCACCTGCAGAGTTATTTCATCCAACGGATAGAGAAATTTTTAAACAGCAAGGGCCGTCAGATTATTGGTTGGGATGAGATTTTGGAAGGCGGTTTAGCGCCCAATGCAACCGTGATGAGTTGGAGAGGTACGGAAGGTGGAATCGCGGCAGCAAAACAAAATCACGATGCCATTATGACTCCCGGCAATTTTGTTTATTTTGATCATGCGCAAGGTAAGAGCACGCAAGAGCCCCTGAGTATTGGTGGAAATACGCCTTTGGAAGAAGTTTACTCCTATAATCCTACGCCGGTAAGTCTAAGCCCACAACAACAAAGCCGCATTATTGGGGTACAGGCCAATATGTGGACTGAGTACATGCCAACTCCGGAAAAGGTAGAATTCATGCTTTTACCTCGCTTATATGCGCTTTCAGAGATCGCATGGACAAATCCCGATAGGAAAAATTGGACCGATTTTTCAACCGAGCGGGTGCCACTCCATTTAGCCAAATTAGATCGAACAGAAACCGTTTATCGCGTTCCTACGGCGATCGGAGCCAAGGATACGACGCTGTTGGGTGAAGAATTTACCTTCGAATTGAAATCGCCGGTTAGGGGAGCCAAAATCTATTATACCCTGGATGGCTACAACCCGGATGTTACGACCAGTTTGTACACGAAACCGATTACGCTGAAAGTGCCGCAAGGTGTACAGCGAGTATTGAAAACGAGGGTAATTACACCGTCAGGCCGACAAAGTGCTTTTACAACCACCATTTTAACGAATGCAGTTCCATTGCCAGCGCAACAAGTTCAAAACTTAAGTTCAGGATTAACTTATTATTTCATTCCCGGAGATTTCAGTTTAACTAAAGAATTGGATACGCTCAAATCGACGGAAAAAGGACTTACAACTAATTTTAGCCTGGCTAAATTCCGAACCAAAGCCCGCACTTTCGGTCTTATTTACGATGGCTATATTCAGATTGCAGAAGATGGCATCTATGCGTTCAGTACAACTTCCGACGACGGTTCTACTTTATGGATTGACGATCAATTGGTGGTAAACAACGATGAAAAGCATGCTTCGTACACCTTAAGTGGAGCTGTTAAGCTTCAACAGGGCTTCCATAAATTACAAATCAAGTATTTTCAGGCAGGAGGTGGTTCTGAACTCCGGGTTTGGATGATGGGGCCCAATGGTGTTAGGACGGAAATACCGGCCAATTTAATCATGCATTAAAAATACCCTTATGAGAAAAGGAACGAGATTTATCGCACTTGGATTATTCATGATAGCCATCTCGGCTTGCGGATCTAAGGAATCTGAAAATGTAGATACCAACCTCAAGCCTAAACCTCTGGCAGCCCCATTTCGATTTCAACGAACCATAGAGGTGAAACCGGGTTTACTTTACGATGTACTCACCTGGGGTAGAGGCAAAGATTCTACCTCAGCTTATTTGCTGTTGAGATCAGATTCTACTCATCAAAAATTTAAGGCAACGGTTGCCGGTGAGCTTACAGGTAAGCCTATGGATGCATGGGATATGGATTTGGATACTGACGGAAATCCGGAGATTGCTTTGCAAGTTCAGCTGGCAGATCAGTTAACCGATTTATACATTTACGAATTTGATCAGCTGGGAAATTCATCTGTAATTCGTTTTCCGGCATTATCTGAGAAAGCTCGAAAAGGCTTTAAAGGTAAAGACGATATTTACATCAAAGACGGAAATTTACGCCGAGATTTTTTGTATCAAGATCCTGAAGATCAGCAAGCAAAGCCTCGCAAAAGAACCTTAGAGTACCGTTTATTTAAAAATACCTTGAGTATTCAGGAGATTGAAAACGATGCTAAAAAGTAGCTTCTTTACTCGCTAAATTGTTTCGATAATCTTTCCAGTTGCTCAATCATCTCGTTGAGATAGTGCTCTTCTTTACGGATGTACAGGCGCATGAGCCAGAAGTAGCAAATCAATATCCATCCAACAGATAAACTCAAGCCGATAATGGTTAACCAGATGGAGGAAACGAAGAAAATTTCAACGAAAAACAAGATCAGCCCTAGGCCCAATAAAAGCGTGTAAACCAAGTATTTTTGCGTGTTGAGTTTGTGGCGTTCCTGTTTAAAGTTTTTTAAGTGTTGAATGTACAATTCTGGTTTTTGCAGAAAATCTTCCTCTGCATGTATTCGGCGATAATCGGATAATTGAGCAAACAGTACAAATAAGCAGCACGCCATAAAAATAAGTAAGGACAAGTGCGTAGTCCACATACGGAAAGGAATCATGTACCAGGCGTAGCTGAGTACGGCTATCGCAAAGCTCATGAAGAGCACCTCAATCAATAATTTATTGGCCAAGCGATTCCTAGAGCGTTTTACTCGCTTCAAAATCTCATCTTGATCCAATTTAGGATCTTGTTGATCTTGCCAGATATTTTGCAGCACATCAAATTCTTTCATATCTGTTGTATAACTCCGTTAGTTTATGTTTAATTCGGTGAATTTTGACCCTGAGGTTGCCTTCAGAAATGCCTGATATTTCGGCAATCTCCGGATAAGGCACCTCATCGAGTACTAGGGTAATGATAATCCGTTCGTTCTCCTCTAGTTTTGAAATACAGCGGTAGAGTAGGGCAATCTGTTCGTTTTTTTCAGAAAACTCTTCCGCTTTACTTTCAATAATGTTTTCGGTGAGTTCGTCTTTTGCTTGGCGTTTTTCAACCCGTAAATGTGAAAGACAGGTATTTACAGCAATTCGGTAAATCCAGGTTGAAATCATGGCTTGATTGCGAAACTTATCGAGATTTTGCCAAACCTTTAAAAAGGTTTCTTGCATTAAATCGTTGGCCGTATCACTATCTCCGGTATAACCGTAACACAAATGGTAAATCTTTTTCGAATTAGCCTGAAAGATTTCTTGAAAGAGTTTCTCCTTATTTACCATGTGTTAGTAACCTCTTTTTAGAGTAGCGGCCGGGTTTTATGTTACAAGTTAAACCAGTTGGTGGTTTCCTGAGCTAATTTATAGATTTTGTCGCTTTCTTGCTGATAATCAAACTGCAGATCTTCATGTAGTTTTTTGCTCAGTTTCTCCATCTTTTGAAATTGTCGGACTAAAATATTTTGTAAAGACTTGTTTTTTGTTTTAAGATCAACATGCTGAAGATAATTAGCGCAAAACCAAAGCAACATGTCCAGTTCTAATTCGGTATTTGCCACATATTTAGCTTGCCGGCTTAGGTTTCTGAGTATTTTTCGGAGTGTTTTGCTGCAGTAATAGCTTTGTTTATTCAATTGCTCAAATTCGACTTGCAGTTCGGCTTTAACACTATCTACATACGCTCTTGGATCGTGCTGGTGAAAAAGCAGATAGTTTAATAACTCTTTGTTATCCTTTTTGTATTTACTCAAACGCAAGCATATTTCGGCCAATTCAGCACTCGATAGGGCTTTTAACTCTTTTTTCTGTTCCTGAATACTGCTAAACTGTACCATTTGAAATGAATATTTTTATTGTAGTTTTACTCTTCTTTTTACCAGATCTATATGCAAAAAAATAAACTAACCTTATTCATTTTTATCGCCTTAATTGCGGGTATTGCTGCCGGTTATTTACTCAATATCAATTCTATCGGCCAATATAACGAACAAATTATCAAGGCCGATACACAAGCCAAAAAAATAGAAGTTCAATTGGCTAAATCTGTTGATACGACAACTGTAGCCTTTCAGGAATTGAAAAAGGCCAGAAAAGAACAATTGAGCATTCGTAAAGAAAACGAACAAACCCGGGATAAAAAACTGGAATACTTCACACTCCTGAGTGATATTTTCTTACGCTTGATCAAAATGATCGTAGCGCCCTTAGTGTTTACCACATTGGTGGTGGGTGTAGCTAAAGTAGGCGATATTAAAGCTGTTGGGCGTATAGGTGGAAAAACCATGTTGTGGTTTTTAAGTGCCACTTTACTCTCTTTAGCCCTGGGAATGGTTTTAGTAAATATTTTCCGTCCGGGAGAAACCATGAATTTACCATTGCCTGATGCCAGTATTGATACCGGTATTCAGAAGGCAGCCCTTTCTTTAAAAGATTTTATTTCACACGTTTTCCCGAAGAGTTTTGCAGAGGCAATGGCCAACAATGAAATTCTGCAAATTGTAGTATTCTCTTTGTTTTTTGGTGTTGCAACCGCCGCTATTGGTGAAAAAGGTGAACTAGTAATCAAAGCTATGGATGCCTTTGCACATGTAATTTTGAAAGTGACTGGTTACGTGATGAATTTTGCGCCTTTGGCAGTTTTTGGTGCGATGACAGCCATTATAGCCAAGCAAGGATTAAGCATCTTATCTACCTACGCCATTTTTATCGGTGAGTTTTATTCCGGATTATTAATTCTGTGGATTTTATTGATTTTCATCGGATTTACCATCCTGAAATCGCGAATTTTCCGCTTGATAAATAGCTTAAAAGAACCGGTTTTGCTGGCGTTTAGTACAGCGAGCAGTGAAGCAGCTTATCCAAAAACCATGTTGCAATTGGAGCGTTTTGGATGTAAAGATAAGATTGTGAGTTTCGTATTACCACTGGGTTATTCCTTCAACTTGGACGGTTCCATGATGTACATGACCTTTGCTTCTTTGTTTATTGCCCAGGCTTACGGAATTCATTTAGGTTTTGATCAGCAATTAACCATGTTGTTGATCCTGATGTTAACCAGTAAGGGAATTGCCGGTGTGCCAAGAGCTTCTTTAGTGGTTATAGCCGGAACAATTGCCACATTCAACATTCCTGAGGCAGGTTTAGCCTTGTTGATCGGGATTGATCCGTTATTGGATATGGGTCGTTCGGCAACCAATGTGGTAGGTAACAGCGTGGCAACTGCCGTAATTAGTAAATGGGAAGGCGAATTGGTAGATCCTAAAGAATAATTTTCGACGATGACAGACAGACAGAAAAAGATTTTTTTAGCCATTTGCATTACAGTACCTTTCATTTTGTACTGTGTGTATTATTACGGCATCATGATTAAAAATGCGCCATATAAGTTCTCCGAGATGGAGTCTATTACGCTAAAATATGGCTTGGGAGATAATTTGGTTAACCAGTACAACAGTAAAACGGGTGTTTACCAATACGTAAATGACCAAGATTCGATCGTGAAAACACAAGTAAAACTGGGTAAGGACGATTTATTGTACTTGCACCGCAAAGCGGTGGATCTGGGGTTTTGGAATTTTCCGGAGGATATGACGGTTAAAAATCCTGCTCAGCTCAATGCACCGCATTATTACCTGGAATATAAATACCAGCGAAAAAGTAAAATCATCAACTTTGATCTCAATTATGAGGGTAATGACAAGTTGAGGGATGCTGCTAAAAGTTTAATTGAGATAGTTTCTCAGACGATTAATGACGCGGAAGACAAGCAGCGGAAATAAGAAATTCGTGTTAAATTATTTGTGCTACTATGCTTTCTTTTCAAAAGAAAGCTTATATTTGCGCCTCATTAAGTAAAAAACTAAATAATTCACCATGTACGCAATAGTAAATATAGCCGGACAGCAATTTAAGGTTGCTAAAGACCAGCAGATCTTTGTACACAGATTACAAGGAGATGAGGGCGCTAGTATTGAATTTGACAATGTATTATTGGCTGAAGACGGTGGTAAATTTAAAGTAGGTACGCCTACCTTGAAGGGTGCTGTAGTTTCGGCTAAAATCGTGTCTCATTTAAAAGGAGATAAAGTAATCGTTTTCAAAAAGAAACGCCGTAAGGGTTACAAAAGAAAGAACGGTCACCGTCAGCAATTCACCAAAATCCAGATTACTGGTATCAAATTATAAGTAGGAATTTATTTAGAATTGGTTTTCAATTCGTTAATACTAAAAGAATATGGCACATAAGAAAGGGGCCGGTAGTTCCAA
>Ga0078894_10000038_pt1 | contig 75886 bp, 66 predicted proteins | sample LauGreSu1BDMLBSD_2_FD_67506 | JGI IMG/M metagenome (GOLD analysis project Ga0078894, IMG submission 67506) | Freshwater lake microbial communities from Lake Michigan, USA - Su13.BD.MLB.SD (version 4) (version 4) | ecosystem: Environmental > Aquatic > Freshwater > Lake | place: Lake Michigan...
CTCAGTACCAGTGTGGGGGGTCATCCTCTCAGATCCCCTAGACATCGTTGCCTTGGTGAGCCGTTACCTCACCAACTAGCTAATGTCACGCATGCCCATCTTTATCCCATAAATGTTTGATTATTCAACGATGCCGTTAAATAATGTTATGCGGTATTAATCTCTCTTTCGAGAGGCTATCCCCCTGATAAAGGTAGGTTGCATACGCGTTACGCACCCGTGCGCCACTGTCATATTCCAGTCCGAAAACCGGAATAATCTCGTTCGACTTGCATGTATTAGGCCTGCCGCTAGCGTTCATCCTGAGCCAGGATCAAACTCTCCATTGTATGAGTATTGATTTCTGACTCTATTTTATCAATAGAATCGTGTTGTTTTTCTATTTATTGAATTGACTTAAAAAGAAACGAGTTCTTAAACTCGTTACGCTACATGATATCTCTTAAAGAACTTTGCGCCGCTCCTCTCGGTTTGGCTATATCATTTTGCTCGGATGAGCTTCAATGTTTCTTGTTTTTCAGGAATCAACATCGCGTTGATTCTTCGCGTTTTCTGGGCTTCCCCGTTTTTGCGGACTGCAAAGGTACAACCTTTATCTTAACTCTGCAAAAATTTTTGAAAATTTTTTATTCCGCTCTGCTTATCCATCTTCCTCTTCCTTTTTGAGCGGGCTACAAAGGTAGAAATCCTAAGCTATTCTCACAAGGGTATCGTAAAAAATTTTGTAAGTATTTTATAATTCGCTGTAATACAATGGCATATTTTTTTAGAGAATGAGGCTATACAGATTTATATTGTATTTTTACCCACATGGGATGCCCATTACCTAGCGTATTATTAGAATCCTTAAAAAGTCAACCTGGTTTTGAATTAGCCTCTTTTACAGAAATTCATGAGCGGGCTGAACCGCTAACTTCTATACGCATAAATCCTGAAAAGGGCCTGAGAACATTTGAACAGCAATCGCCGGTTCAGTGGTGCAAGCAAGGTTTTTATTTGGACGAACGCCCCCTATTTACCGCCGACCCTTTGTTTCATGCCGGATGCTATTATGTACAAGAAGCCTCCTCTATGTTTTTGGAGCAAGCACTACTGCATAGCATTGACTTGGACCAGCCACTCAAGGTGCTGGATCTTTGTGCTGCTCCTGGTGGAAAAAGCACACTGATCAATTCCTTAATAACTAAGGATAGTTTATTGGTATCGAATGAGATCATCAAAAGCAGGGTACCGGTGCTTTGCGATAACCTAACAAAATGGGGCAAACACAATACTTATATAAGCAGTAACGATCCGAAGGATTTTGGCCGGCTTGAAGCGTATTTCGATGTGCTTGTGGTTGACGCTCCCTGCTCGGGATCGGGTATGTTCCGCAAAGACCCGGATGCGATTAAAGAATGGTCGGAAGAAAACGTCAATCTGTGTAGTCAACGGCAGCAGCGTATTCTGGCAGATGTTTATCCGGCACTAAAAATGGATGGGATTCTGATTTATTCTACCTGCTCTTATTCGGAAGCCGAAAATGAGGCCATTGCCGATTGGTTAACTGAAGAGTTCAACCTGGAGACTATCCGCATTCCTATTAAAGACGATTGGAGCATTATGGAAACACAATCTCCGAAATGCAACAACTGGGGCTACCGATTTTATCCGAACCGATTAAAAGGGGAAGGTTTCTTTATAAGCTGTTTCCGGAAAAAAGAAGGCGATTTGAATCCAAACCTTAAAATCAGGAAACAAGAACCTGTAAAAATACCGGCTACTCACATTCAGGAAATCAATCAATGGCTAAGCCCCGAAGCGGAAGTTGAAATTATCCAGTTTCAGGATAGCTACCTGGCTATCCCCAAAGGACAACAAAACGATTTAGCTATTTTACAGGAACGCTTATACCTTAAAAAATCAGGAACCCGTTTAGGTAAATTCGCCGGCAAGGATTTTATTCCTGATCACGAGTTGGCTTTATGCCTGCTTACCTCACCTAAAGTCAAAAGAATAGAACTCAACAGAACGCAAGCCATCTCTTACTTAAAAAAGGAAGATGTGACTATTCCAACGGATTTAACCGGCTGGGTGTTGATGTGTTTTGAAAACCATGGCTTGGGCTGGGCTAAGGTGCTGCCGAACCGGATTAATAATTACTATCCTAAAGAATGGCGGATTGTTAATCAGCAGATTGTTTAATACTGTCCGGTTGAAAGCATAACTAAGGTACAGGCCTCCAGCGTTTCAATTCCCTTTTCTTTAGCCATTTCCTCCAATTCCGGATTTTCCGTTCCGGGGTTGAAAATAATTCGTTTGGGATGAGTGTTTAAAATATAATCGTAGTAGGCTGGCTGGTTTTGTGCGCCTATATATAAGGTTATGGTATCTATATCTGAATGTAGTTTTTCTGCTGGCTCTATGGGCACACCGGCTACTTCACCACTTTTTATACCAACATTTACAATAGGATGTCCGTGTTGGGTCAAGCGCTGAGCGGCTAAATAAGCATATCGATCTGGATTTGTGCTTGCACCAAGAATTAGCGTTTTCTTTTTCATCTCTCTAAAAATACAAGATTTAGCGAATTTGTTTACTAACCGCCTCGGCACAATTCATGCCATCAATAGCGGCCGATATAATTCCTCCGGCATAGCCAGCGCCTTCTCCGCAAGGATATAACCCGGCAATTTGTGGATGCTGCAAGCTTTCACGATCTCTTGGAATGCGAACCGGCGAAGAAGTTCGGGATTCTACGCCTACCAAAATTGCCTCGTTGGTAAAATACCCTTTCATCTTTTTACCAAAAACCGGCAAGGCTTGTTTTAAGCGTTGGTAAACTAGTTCAGGCAGAACTTCTTTGAGTTCCACACTTTTAGTACCGGGCAGGTACGAGTTATCAGGCAAATCTGCCGAAAGGCGATTATTTACAAAATCGACCATGCGTTGGGCTGGAGCCACCAGATTCCCACCTCCGGCTGCAAAGGCCTTTTGCTCAATGGCTGCTTGAAAATTTAGCAATCTCAAGGGGTCATCTGCCAAACCAGGCACATCGTCTAAATTGATTTGCACAACCGTTCCGGAATTGGCATAGGGATTATTGCGTTTGGATGGGGACCAACCATTGACCACAATTTCATCATAATCGGTTGCGCAGGGTGCAATAATTCCGCCGGGGCACATACAAAAAGAAAATACACCGCGACCCTCCACCTGCTCCACCAAACTATAATAAGAAGGTGGCAAGTAGGGGCCACGAACGTCACAATGGTATTGCGCCCGATCAATTGTAGTTTGCGGGTGTTCAATACGCACACCCAAGGCAAAGGGCTTGGCCTCGATCAGGATATTTTTTTGGTGTAAAAGATGGAAAATATCTCGAGCTGAATGTCCGGTAGCTAAAATCACCGCCTCCGCCATTAATTTATTTCCATCGGCTAAAAGCACCCCTTTTATCCGACCAGCATCGAGTAAAAAATCTACTACTTTGGCATCAAAATGGACTTCGCCGCCGGCATTGAGAATTTGTTCACGTAAGGCGGTAATAATTTGCGGCAATTTATTGGTACCGATGTGTGGACGGGCATCCACCAAAATATCTTCGCTGGCGCCATGAGCTACCAAGGTTTTCAATACATAATTGATATCACCGCGTTTGTTTGAACGGGTATAGAGCTTGCCATCAGAGTACGTACCGGCGCCACCTTCGCCATAGCAATAATTAGACTCCGGATTAACCAAACCTTGCTTGTTGATGGCAGCCAAATCACGGCGGCGTTGCTTTACATCCTTTCCACGTTCAAGCACAATGGGCTTTAAGCCCAATTCGATACACCGCAGAGCGGCAAATAAACCTGCCGGACCAGCTCCAACAACAATAACGGGCTTTTTGTCAGTTACTTTGGCATAGTTAACTGTAAAAATTTCAGGCTGTGGAAACTCGTCGATGTAAACTTCTACTTTCAGTCGAAATACCACCTGACGGCCACGGGCATCGATGGAGCGTTTGCGAATTTTGAGCTCCTGGATACGCTTAGGATCGGTTTTTAAGATTTTTGCTGCCGCGATGCGGATCAGCTCTGGTTGATCTGTTTCTTCAGGAAGAAGAACTAATTCAATTTCGGTAATCATGTGCTTGCCGGGTTTTTATCCCGGATTGTAACAAAGGTATGAAATTTGCAATCTAAGCCGTAAATTGAACAAAATTAAAAATGAAGATCATGAGAAAAATTGCGTATATGTTAGTTGCCGCTTTCGCGGTAATTTCTTTAAGTTCTTGCGGTTACAATTCAATGGTTACGTTGGATGAGCAGGTACAATCTCAATGGGCACAGGTACAAAACGTGTATCAGCGTCGTGCAGATTTAGTGCCTAATTTGGTAAATACCGTTAAAGGTGCTGCCAATTTTGAGCAAGAAACCTTAACTAAAGTGATCGAAGCTCGTGCTAAAGCCACTGCAGTTACGGTTGACGCTTCGAAACTTAGCCCTGAAAGTATTCAGAAATTTCAGGCTGCACAAGGTGAATTGAGCCAATCCTTAAGTCGTTTACTGGTTTCGGTTGAACGTTATCCAGAACTTAAAGCCAACCAAAACTTTTTGGAATTGCAAGCTCAGTTGGAGGGAACCGAAAACCGCATCACGGTTGAACGTCAGAAATTCAATGAGGTAACTCAAGAATACAACGCTAAAATCCGCACCTTCCCTAATAACCTTACAGCCAACATGTTTGGCTTTGAGAAAAAAGGATATTTCCAGGCGGATGCCGGTGCTGAGAAAGCGCCTAAAGTGCAATTCTAATGAGCCTTTTCAGCGAACAGGAACAAGAACGTATCCGCGAAGCAATTGCGCAAGCGGAGCGTTCTACTTCTGGTGAGATACGCATTTTTGTAGAAAAAACGTGTAAGGACAATGCATACGAACGTGCCGTACATTTTTTCAATAAACTCGGCATGGCTAAAACCAAGCTGCGTAACGGCGTGCTGATCTACCTGGCTACCGAAGATCATCAATTTGCCATCATTGGCGATGCGGGCATCAATAAACTTGTGCCCGAGAATTTTTGGCAATCGACCAAAGACTTGATGTTGCGCCATTTTAAAACAGGCGAAATGGCCGAAGGAATCATCGCTGGAATTCACGAAGCAGGCCAGCAATTGAAAAGCTTTTTCCCATCGGTTGCCAATGATACAAACGAACTAAGTAATGACATTGCCTTTGGAGATGAGGAATAGTATCATGAAACTGAAAAATCTTTTATACCTCTTCTTCTTGTGCTGCCTACCGGGATTGGGCTTTGCTCAAAAATTTCCGGATAAGCCCAATCGCTTAGTCAACGATTACACCCAAACTCTTTCAGCCAATGAGATTGATGCATTAGAGCAGAAACTTCGTGCTTTTAACGACTCTACGTCTACGCAAATTGCAGTTGTACTTATCAGCAATTTGGAAGGCTATGAAGTGTCGGATTATGCGGTGCGATTAGCAGAAAAATGGGGTATTGGTCAGGCTAAAAAGAATAATGGAATCATTTTACTGGCCTCCTTAGGTGACCGCAAGGTAACCATTCAAACCGGGTATGGTGTGGAAGGTGCTTTGCCCGATGCCATAGCCCGTCGAATTATTGAATACAGCATTAAGCCTAATTTTAAAGAGGGGAACTATTACGCGGGACTAGACCAAGCAACGAATGATGTTATTGCTTACACCAAAGGTGAGTATAAAAACGACAGCCCCAGAAAACGCAAAGGAGGCGGATTCCCGTTTGTGTTGATTCCATTCATCATCATGGTGATTGTTATCATTGCTAAAAGTAAAGGTGGTGTGAATACTGGAGAAGTGATTAGTGGCCGTGGCGGTTCTGGTTTATTTTGGTGGATGTTGATGAATAGCGGCGGTGGACGCAGTAGCGGTGGCGGTTTTGGCGATAGCGGAGGAGGGGGCTTTGGCGGTTTTGGCGGCGGCAGCTTTGGTGGTGGCGGGGCCAGTGGTAGTTGGTAAAAAATTAAAAAGCCCCGATGAATATTGGGGCTTTTTTGTTATTGACATTTTTCTCTCCGGGAAGTATCAATCAGGTACACAATCTTCCAACCGTCCGGATATTTAACCAAGGTCATGTTGTCGGTGCCGCAGTGTGAAAACTTCGTGCCGATATGAAAGGTGTAACTTCCCCAAACCTGTGCCAAATTGCCATCGATCAGAATCTGGTCGAAGTTCATTTTCTCATCCCAAACCTGGTCAGCAGATTTTGGTTGAGCAATGGCCTTGAGCCAGGGTTCCAACCGATCGCCAGTTACTGTTCCTGATAAGCCATCTTTTGAATTACGGATAGTTTGCAAAACGGCCCCAGGTGCAAATACCGATTTCACCATGGCAGAATCGCATTTCTTCATCCCTTCGAAAACAGTATTCACTGTTTTTTTAATAGCTTCGATTTCCGGATTGGCAGTTTGAGCTTTGGCTACAAGTATGCCGCCCAACAATAAAATAGTTAAGATCGACTTTTTCATACTTGAATATAACAAAAAAGCCCCGAATTATCGGGGCTTAAGGATTAGCTCATTTTGAGCTTTTTCTGAATATCGGCTACGTAGCCTTTAAATTTCTTATCGGTATCGATCAAATCCTCAACGGTTTGACAAGCATAAATTACCGTAGAGTGGTCGCGGCCGCCAAAGAACGCTCCGATAGATTTGAGAGAGGTTTTGGTATGGCTCTTTGCCAGGTACATCGAGATCTGACGGGCCTGTACAATTTCACGTTTACGAGTTTGGGATTTAACCATCTCGATAGGCACCTCAAAATATTCGCAAACCAATTTCTGAATGTAATCCATAGAAATCTCCTTACTCGAATTTTTGATAAAATTCTTCAGCATAGACTTCGCCAGATTCAAATCAATTTCTTTTTTATTCAGGGTAGACTGAGCCAACAAGGATACCATGGCACCTTCCAGCTCTCTCACGTTATTATCAATATTGTGGGCAACGTATTCAATCACTTCGCTAGGCAAATCGATGCCGTCTGAATACATTTTCTTTTTCAAGATGGCCATACGTGTTTCCAAATCTGGAACTTGCAAATCTGCCGATAGGCCCCACTTGAAACGGCTCAATAATCGTTCTTCCAGTCCGGCCAAATCTTTAGGCGCCTTATCAGAAGTGACGATTAATTGCTTACCCGATTGGTGCAAGTGATTGAAAATATGGAAGAAAATATCTTGTGTTTTTTCTTTGCCGGCAAAGTTATGCACGTCATCCATGATGAGCACATCCATCGCCTGATAAAAATTCACAAAATCGTTAATGTTGTTATTTTTTAAGGCATCAACAAACTGTTGGGTAAATTTCTCACACGAAACATACAAGACCAGTTTATCGGGCATGCCTCTTTTAATCTCGTTACCAATAGCCTGAGCCAAATGCGTTTTACCCAAACCAACACCGCCGTAAATCATCAATGGATTGAAAGAAGTGCCTCCCGGTTTTGCAGCTACAGCATAACCAGCCGAGCGTGCCAAACGGTTGCAATCGCCTTCTACAAAATTATCGAAATTGTAATTTGGGTTTAGTTGCGGATCAACCTGCAATTTTTTGAGCCCCGGAATAACAAATGGATTCTTGATGTCTTTGTTTAAGGCAACCGGCATGGGCATCGATTGGTTCTTTGCTTCTGCACCGTTACCATTAGACGGCATATTGGTAGTAAATGGCGATGCGGTAGATGATTTTTCGACAACAATATTGTACTCTAATCTTCCCTCCTCACCCAATTGCTTCTTTACCGTTTTGCGAAGTAAGCCTACATAATGCTCCTCTAACCATTCGTAGAAGAATAAACTCGGAACCTGGATGGTCAACACATTACCTTCTAAACGCAAAGCTTTAACCGGCTCAAACCAAGTTTTGAAACTTTGAGCCGGGATATTGTCTTTGATAATTTGAAGGCAGTTGTCCCATACTTCGGTACAAGTTTTTTCCATATACGTATCTTAATCTATTGAGTTACAAGCAATAAAAACAAAGGGAGGTAGAGGCCCATTGGAACCTCGAATATTCTAAAAATATTTTAGATATAAAACTAAATTTTAAAATTATTGTTAACCGATTGCAATTCAGCAAAATAGCTGATTTTTTTACCCTCTAATCTGCTGAAAATAAAGTCAATTCTTCCCAAATTTATTCCGGCAAAACCCACCTGATTGACTAAAGTTTCCTTACCGCTCAAATTTTTGAGCGATTCCGGCTCATTCAAGAAGGTATGTGTATGACCTCCAATAATTAAATCGATGTGGTGTGTATTCTGAGCAATCACTCGATCTGATACCTTATTGTCATTATACTTATAACCTAAATGAGACAGACATACAATCAGATCACACTTGTGCTCAAGCTTTAATTCTGCTTCTATTTTTAAAGCATTTTCAATCGGATCGAGGTAGCGGGTATTCCCATATTGTACCTTATTTACCAAGCCTTCCAATTCAATACCTAAACCAAAAACGCCAATTTTCAGTCCATCTTTTTTGAAAATTTGGTACGGTTTTGTGCTAGCGTGTAATAAGGTATCCGACAAATCGTAATTGGCATTCAGGATCGGGAAGTTGGCATGAGGCAATTGCTTATAGAATCCTTCCACCCCATTATCAAAATCATGATTCCCCATAATGCCGGCATCGTAACCCATCATGCTCATCATCTTAATTTCCAACTCGCCACCGTATAAATTAAAATAGGGCGTACCTTGGAAAATGTCTCCGGCATCAAAAAGAAGCACATTTTTCTCTTCCGAACGAATTTTAGTAATTAAAGCAGCACGAGGAGCAACTCCTCCGCGGCCCTGATATTTCGAACCGTCCATCGGAAATGGGTCAATGCGGCTATGCACATCGTTTGTGTGCAGAATAGTCAGTTTCACCAAGTCGTCTTTGGCGTAAACTGAATCTGGTTTTATTCCCAAAGCCAATAGCGCTGTACCGGCAAGGGTGTTTCTTAAAAAGCTCCTTCTAGTCCAGTGTAATTCTTCCATCGAGTTGAGGGTTTATGGTTTTACCAGCTTGGTTTTGTTGTTTTAAATAGTCCAGAATGGTGTCTCTTAATTTAATCTGATACTCCTGTCGGTTATATGCTTTCGCGAAAATATAACCACCATCTCCTTGGTTTGCCATATAATCAGAAGTTATCACAACATATTCCTTATTGTTATTAAATGGTTCTCCATTTATGAAAATGTCTATTGCTTTTTTATCCTTGATTTTAAAGCGAATTCCCGATACCGGATCGCCTCCCATTTCGGCAATGTAATCAAGGAAAAGTTGCATGTCGCTACCTTTAAAAGTAACCGACACTAACCGGTTCTCAAAGGGCATCAATTCGTAAATTTTATAGAGTGGGATTCTGCCCTGTGGAATGGCCAGTCGGAGCCCACCATAATTGGTATACGCCATGTCAAATTTGATCTGATTTTGACGTGCAATTTCGGCCATAGCGTCGGCCATCAAATTGTTCAACCGGCCTTCGGGCTTGGCACGTGAAATTTCAGTTTCAGCTACCGCGATGACATCGTTCATACTAGAATCCAGACGCTGCTTGTAGGGCTTATAAAAAGCCAATATCGCCAAATCCATGGGTAAATCTTTAGAAATGGCATACTGCTGCTTCAGCGAATTGTTCAACTGTAGCTTGGGGCTGCAGGACATTAAGCCCAACATCAGCAGGCAAAAGATTAGAAAATGTTTGGTGTGCTTCATGTTAATATTCTCCAAATTCGTTACGCAAAGTATCTGCAATTTCGCCTAAGGTAGCGTAAACTTCAACCGCTTTTAAAATATAGGGCATCAGGTTTTCAGTGCCGGCAGCTGCCTTTGCCAGATCATTCAAAGCACTAGAAACTGCTTCCGCGTTTCGTTCTGCTTTCAATTTAATCAGTTTTTCTGTCTGCACTTTACGAATAGAATCATCGATTCTAAACACCTCAGTATTGCTGCTTTCCTGCTCCGTAAAGGTATTCACGCCCACTAAAATGCGGTTGGCTTCTTCCAAATCGAGTTGATATTGATACGCCGAATTGCCTATTTCTTGCTGCATGTATCCCGATTCAATGGCATTCACCGAACCGCCCATGGCATCAATTGCCTCGATATATTTCCAAGCGGCAGCTTCCAGCTCATCTGTTAGCGATTCTACAAAATAAGAACCGGCAAGCGGATCAACGGTTTCAGTTACGCCACTTTCAAAGGCAATGATTTGCTGGGTGCGCAAAGCGATTTTAGCAGCCGCTTCGGTGGGTAGCGACAAGGCTTCATCGTAACCATTGGTATGTAAAGATTGTGTGCCTCCCAAAACCGCAGCCAAGGCCTGATTACTTACCCGAACAATATTGTTCAAAGGTTGTTGTGCCGTTAACGTTGATCCGCCTGTTTGCGTATGAAAACGCAGTTTTTGCGCACTCGAATCGGTGGCTCCTAAGTCTTTGGTAATCTTGGCCCACATGCGGCGTGCTGCCCTAAACTTGGCAATTTCCTCAAAAAAATTATTGTGGCAATTGAAAAAGAACGACAAACGTTTGGCAAACACATTGATGTCTAAGCCCTTCTCAATAGCAGCTGTTAAATAGGCCTTGCCATTGGCTAGGGTAAAAGCTAACTCCTGAACCGCTGTAGAGCCTGCTTCCCGAATATGGTAACCGGAAATCGAAATGGTATTCCACTTGGGCACTTCCTTGCTGCAATACTCAAAAACATCGGTCACCAAACGCATGGAAGGTTTGGGTGGATAGATATAGGTTCCTCGGGCGGCGTATTCTTTTAAAATATCGTTTTGTATCGTACCCGAAATCTGGCTAATATCCGCACCTTGTTTTTTGGCTACCGCGATGTACATGGCTAAAAGTATAGACGCAGTGGCATTGATGGTCATGGATGTGGTGATTTTTTGAAGCTCAATTCCTTCAAATAAAATCTCCATGTCCCGTAAAGAATCTATAGCTACACCTACTTTACCTACTTCTCCGTCTGCCATATCGTGGTCAGAATCGTAACCAATTTGCGTAGGTAAATCGAAAGCTACCGAGAGGCCCATAGTTCCCTGGCTCAGTAAATAGTGGTAGCGTTTGTTCGATTCTTCTGCCGTTGAAAAACCTGCATACTGACGCATGGTCCAGGTTTTGCCACGGTACATGTCTTTCTGTATGCCTCGGGTAAAAGGAAACTCTCCTGGCAATTCCTTAGCTGTTTGATGCTCGGTGTAAACCTCTTTAATTTCAATCCCTGAAGTTGTGGTAAATTTTTTCTCAGCCATTTTTCAAAATGATCCCCAATATCGGGTTTTTACAGAAAAAAATCAGGTAAATCTGTGGGTATTTTACATTGTTAACTGAGCGTAAAAACAAAGTTCGAGCCTGAAATGCAGGCTGAATTAACGTATATTTGTGTACTTATTTGACTAGAATATGAGTACAGCAACTATAAATCAGGCTCCAGTTAGTTTTACCGAAGGAGCTAAAGCCGAAATCAAAAAGCTGATTGACCAACAAGAAATCGGACCAGATTTTGCTCTGCGAGTGGGTGTTGAGGGCGGCGGATGCGCCGGAATGAATTACGTTTTAGGATTTGATCAACAGAAAGAAGGAGATCAGGAGTATGAAGTAGATGGTATCCGCATTTTCATGAATAAGGCACATGGATTGTACCTTGCCGGCATGGAAATTGACTTTCAACACGGTTTAAATGCCCGCGGTTTTACCTTTAACAACCCTAATGCCAGCAGCACCTGTGGCTGTGGCACTTCTTTTTCGGTTTAATCTGAGAATTTGTAACATTTCATAAGGTCTCGCTGTCCAATAGGCGGGACTTTTTATTTTAAAGCACAGGCATGAATTATTCAGAGAACGTCAAGGTTGCCATGCAATCGGTGAAAAGCAATAAGCTGCGTACGTTTTTAACCGCGTTGATTATTGCATTCGGATTAATGGCTTTGGTTGGAATTTTAACCTCTATCGATGCCATTAAAAGTTCTCTAAACAATACCTTTTCTAGCATGGGTTCCAATTCTTTTACCATCCGCAACCGCGGTATTGGTATTCGGATTGGCGGTGGCGGAACCCGACCAAAACGTTTTAAAGCCATTTCTTATCAGGAGGCTGTAGCCTTTAAAAACCGATTTGATTTTCCGGCTATTGTTTCTGTAAATACCTTTGCTTCCTTTGCCGGAACAGCCAAATACGGCAATGAAAAAACCAATCCGAATATTTCCATTTTAGGTGCTGATGATAACTACTTGTTTACCGGTGGTTATAAACTAGCTTCAGGAAGAAATTTCTCTCAAAGTGAATTGGAATACGGCAACTCGGTTACCATTATTGGTCACGAGGTGAAAACGAAATTATTCAAAGATGCCGACCCCATTAACCGCATTATTACGGTGGGCAATAACAAATATCGGGTAATTGGTGTTTTTGCTGAAAAGGGATCGAGTATGGGTTTTGGCGGGGATAAAGTTTGTGTGATTCCCTTGTTGAGAGCCAAACAAATCATGACGATTAAGAATCCTTCTTATACCATTTCGGTAATGGTAAACGACCCCGGTAAGATGGATGGTGCTGTTGGTGAAGCAACGGGTTTGTTTAGAAACGTAAGAAAACTGAGGGTGCAAGACGAAAATAATTTCGAGGTTACCAAGAGTGATGCCATTGCACAAACGCTACTTGACAACATCAAATACGTTACGCTTGCAGCCATTGTTATTGGATTTATTACGCTGGTGGGTGCTTCTATTGGTTTGATGAACATTATGCTGGTTTCGGTTACCGAGCGTACACGTGAAATTGGTATCCGGAAAGCGATTGGAGCTACCCCGGCTGTGATTAGACGTCAGTTTTTAATGGAAGCAGTTGTGATTTGCCTTTTGGGAGGCATGAGCGGAATCATCCTGGGTATCGTAATCGGAAACCTAGTGGCACTTGCCCTTGGCGGAAGTTTCATTATTCCTTGGATATGGATTACCCTAGGCCTGATTATTTGTGTGAGTGTGGGAATTGTCTCAGGCTTTTATCCAGCTTCTAAAGCTTCTAACCTAGATCCGGTTGAGGCTCTTCGTTACGAATAAACCTTACTTCAACTCGTCGAGCACCTTGAACATTTTTTGGCGTATAGCCGAAGTGCTTCCGTTGTAATTATTGATGATGAAGGAAAATACCAGCTGTTTTCCAGACTTGTTTTTATGATATCCGGCGTAAGCCAATACATCGGCAATACTGCCACTTTTCATCTTCATATCGTTATACACCGGTAAGCTTTCGTAAAACGGTGCATACCACGATTCTTTTTGAGCAGATTGAAGAATTTTGGCCATTGTAAAGGTGGTAATCCGATTAGCAGGTGACAGACCGCTCCCATCTCCAATATTCATAGCGTTGGGATCGATACCTAATTTTTCTTTCCAAAAATTCTTTAAAACTGCAGCGCCATCGGTAGTGGTAACCGGCTTGCTCTGCTTCCAGGCAAACGTTTTTAAGAAATTTTCACCATACAGGTTGATACTTTTTCGATTAAACCAATACACCAGTTCGCTAAGCTTTGGAGAAGCTTGGGAGTAAATAATTTGGTAGTTTGGAATTGACCATGGCCTTTCCAAGTTAATTCTTCTCCAGGTTGTGATGCCTTGCTTTACTGAAATACCCGTATGTTTCAAGGTATCGGCCAAACGGTAAGCTACATCAAATGCAGGATCTGGGATGGCAGGTGCTACTGCCTTGGTTAGGTCTAGTGCATACGTACCTCTGAGATACAACAGATCGGAGTAGGGAGCAGCATACACAAAAACTTTATCTCCAGTGCCCGCAGCGCCGGTCTTTACTTCATTAATTAATTTGAGATAAGGCATTGCAGGAACCACTTGTTTCATCGTCACCGGATCTCCTACTTTTGCTCCGGGCTTGAAATAAACATCAAACTGGTTCTCGTACCAGCTAAGCGAAGTGGCACCACCTCCATAATAATTACCAATATCTTGCCAAATCCAGCCATCTGGCGTAATCTGTGTGCCGAAAAGATGATCGTCAGCAATAATACTACCTTTAATTTCCTTTATTCCTAATTTTTGTAGGGCTTCCAACCACTTGCTCAACACCACTTTGGTTTGAGTAGCATCGTAACGCCAGCTTCCCAAGCTCGGATCTCCCCCACCAATAATCAAAACATCACCATCTAGAATACCGTTGGCTGATAATGTTCCAGTGTAGGCTAAGCTCGTCTCGTATTTAAATTCAGTACCAAGTAAGTGAAAGGCAGTAGCGGCAGTTACAGTTTTTAAGGTCGAAGCAGGAGCCAAACCCACATTCCCATTTTTAGAAAAAACAACTTGTCCATTTTCTGCATTCAAAACGGTTAATGATGCCGATGCATAATTCATCTGCGGATCGGCCAATAAACGATCGTAAGCCCATTGAATTTTTTGGCTCAATGTAGTCTGAGCTTGCATCGTAAAACTACTTAAGCATAAAAGAAGTATGAACACGTATCTCATGCCTAAAAGTACTAAAAATAGGCTAAAAACTAGATCATAGCTGCTGAGGCAGGAATACTTAGATAAAATTTTAGCTACAATGATTCAGCGAAAAGGAAAAAGGAATATCTTTAATTTCCATTAACTGAAACAATTCCATGAAACGATTAGTAATTTATGCCTTGCTAACTTGCCTGTGTTTAGGTATTAGCCAGGCCCAAGACAAAAAACCAATCAGCCACGAAAGCATGTGGATGATGAAGCGTGTAGGTGCACCTGAAGTAAGCCCCGATGGCAAATGGGTGGTATTTAGCGTTCAGGAACCTGCCTACGATGAAAAAGAGGTGGTAAACGACTTATGGTTAGCCCCTACCGATGGCAGTGCCAAGCCCCGTAAAATTACTTCAGGAAAAGCTGGAGAGTCTGGATACAAGTGGAGCCCGGATAGCAAAACGCTTGCATTCGTAGCACGACGTGATGGAGAAGAAACTTCTCAAATTTATTTATTAAACATGAAAAACGGTGGTGAAGCGCAACGTTTTACCAACCTTTCCACCGGAGCTAGTGCCCCGAATTGGAGCCCTGATGGGAAAAGTATCGCGTTTAGCAGTAGCGTGTATCCTGGTGCATTCACAGAAGCCATAAGCAAGAAAATTGCAGAAGAGAAAAAGAAGATCAAATACAGAGCCCGTGTGTATACCGGTTTCCCTATTCGTGATTTTGATCGTTGGCGTGACGAGAAACAAACACACATTTTTGTGCAAAACCTCGACAGCACAGCTGCAACCAATGTTTTCACAAAAGTTGCTATGGTAAACGAAGCGGGATTCCAGCTAGGCGGCTATTCCTGGACACCAGATAGCAAAGGTTTTGTGTTTTCTGCTACTTTGGATAATCAGGTATTGGCTTCTCAAGAGAGTCGCTACAAACTGTATCAAGTAGAGTTGGGTAAAGATGCGCAATTGCTTTTGGAGGATGCCACACACGTATATTATGCCCCAAGCTTTAGTCCAGATGGCAAAACCTTGTTTACAACTGAGAGTGCCTACGGCAATTACAAGGTATATGATTTAGGGAAATTAGCTCGTTTTGATTGGCCAAGCCTCAAAAACAAAACCTACATCGCCGCCGAATTAGATCGACCAATTAACAGTTATGTGGCAACTAATGCCGGAGTTTTCATGAGTGTGGAAGATCAGGGTCACGATAAAATTTACCAATACAATTTCAGCAATAAACAATTAAGCTTATTCAGTAAGGGTAAAAAGGGTTGTTATAATAGTGTTTCTGTTTCTGACGATAGCAAGGTGGTAATGGCTTTGTATGACCATGCTAACCTACCTCCAGAAGTGGTGCGTGTTAACCCAAGCAATACTGAACCTCAATTTATCAGTCAGTTTAACCTGATAGCTTTGAGCAAATTAGATATGCCCGAAATTGAAGAATTTTGGTTCACCAGTTCCAGAGGAAAGCAAATTCATAACATCCTGGTTCGTCCGGCAGGTTTTGATCCGACTAAAAAATACCCATTATTCGTTGTAATGCATGGCGGACCGGCTAGTGCTTACAAAGACAACTGGGGTTACCGTTGGAATTACCATTTACTGGCAAAACCAGGTTATATTTTGGTATTGACCAATTATACCGGCTCAACCGGATTTGGCGAAAAATTTGGACAAGATATTCAATATGATCCATTCAAAGGTCCGGCTGATGAAATCAATGAGGCAGCTGCTTTCGCGATAAAAAAATGGTCGTTTATTGATGGCAGCAAACAAGCTGTTGGCGGAGCCAGCTATGGCGGCCACCTGGCAAACTGGATGCAGGCCACAACTAGTCATTACAAATGCATCATTGCACATGCCGGCTTGGTAAACAGTGAAGTACAATGGGGAACAAGTGATGGTATCTACAACCGTGAAGTAATGAACGGCGGTTTACCATGGGAAAAAACCAAAACCTTTACCGAACAGAATCCGATTCGCTATGCAGCAAATTTCAAAACACCAATGTTAATTACCATTGGCGAACGCGATTTCCGGGTGCCTATCAACAATTCGTTAGAAAATTATGCTGTACACCAGCGTTTAAAAGTTCCGGTGAAGATGATTGTTTTTCCGGATGAAAACCACTGGATTTTAAATGCTGAAAACGGGCGGTTTTTCTACCAGCAGGTGCACGAATGGCTAGGTACTTATTTGAAATAAAAATAATACGCAAACAAAAAGGCCTCCGAATGGAGGCCTTTTTGTTTTTTAGACAAGTTGATGAGCGATCAGGTACTCCGCAATTTGCACCGCATTGGTGGCGGCACCTTTTCTCAAGTTGTCTGATACAATCCACATGTTCAAAGAATTTACCTGAGATTCATCCCGACGGATACGCCCAACAAATATTTCATCCCGGTTATGGGCATCTTTTGGCATCGGATATTTCAGGCTAGCCGGATCATCTACTACAAGAACACCTTCCTGAGCTTCGAGCAATCTTCTTACTTCAGCCAAGTCAAAATCTTTTTCAAACTCAATATTTACGGATTCAGAATGGCCGCCCATTACCGGAATACGCACAGTAGTAGCGGTCACTTTGATCGAATCATCACCCATAATTTTTTGGGTTTCTTTGATCATTTTCATCTCCTCTTTAGTATAGCCATTATCCAGGAAAGCATCAATTTGAGGAATAACATTGAGGTCGATAGTATGCGGATAGGCCATTTCTCCCTGAATCCCCTTTCGCTCGTTCATCAACTGATCAACCGCTTTAACTCCTGTGCCAGTTACCGATTGGTAAGTAGAAACTACCACCCGTTTGATCTTGTATTTTTCGTGAAGGGGTTTCAATACCACCACCATTTGAATGGTTGAGCAATTCGGATTGGCAATTATTTTATCTTCTTTCGTTAGTACGCTGGCATTTACTTCCGGCACCACCAACTTTTTTGTTGGATCCATGCGCCAGGCCGATGAATTATCAATTACAGTAGTCCCAACAGCTGCAAATTTGGGAGCCTGCTCTAATGAAGTACTTCCACCTGCAGAAAATAAGGCGATATCTGGTTTTTGTGCAATAGCTTCATCAACGGTTACCACTTTATAGCTTTTACCCTTAAACTGGATTTCTTTACCAGCACTCTTTGCCGAGGCAACAGGTATCAATTCGTTAAGGGGAAAATTTCGCTCCTCAAGCACTTTTAGCATCACGGTACCCACCAAGCCGGTAGCGCCAACTACTGCAACTTTCATAATTTTTAAGTAATTATTTTAATTTATTTGTAAATTAAGTTTACAACTCAACAAATATGAAGAATTGTTTGTTCTTTTTGGCATTTATGCTGGCAAAATCGGCTTTAGGCCAGTTAAATGATAATTTTAGTGATGGGGATTTTAGCGCAAATCCGGTGTGGACGGGAAGCAATTCGGGAGCTGATTTTGTGATTATCAACGATGCAGGTGTAAATCGGTTGCGTTCCAATTTGCTTACACCAAGTAGTAATTTTTACTTAAGTACACCTAATACTTTGGCAAGTGGCGCCGTATGGGAATTTTGGTGTAATCTGCAATTCAACCCATCGGGATCAAATTATGTAGATGTTTATTTAGTATCCGATCAACAAAATTTACAAAGCGCCAGCATCAATGGCTATTTTATTCGAATTGGTGGGACGGATGATGAAATCTCTTTGTTTAAACGAACTGGTGCAGCAAATACCAGTGTTAAGCTTATTGATGGTATAAACGGAATCCTAAACTCGAGCAATTCAACCTGTAAAATACGGGTAACCAGAACCGATGCGAATGTATTCATACTCGAACGGGACCTAACTGGGGTTGGTTTCGATTATTTTACTGAAGGTAGTATGAGCGATAACACCATTAACAACACCAACTATTTTGGAGTTTATATCGTACAATCAACCGCATCATTTGTACAAAAACACTTTTTTGCAGATTTCAAGATTATACCTTATGTGCCCGATACCACTCCGCCTAGTTTAATTTCTGCCACTGCGATAGATTCGAACGTAGTTCAAATCGAATTCAATGAACCTATGGATAGTGTACTGGCAAAGTCAACCTTGAATTATGTTTTGAATAGCGGGATAGGGAATCCTGTTTCCATCAGCACCAATGGCAATTCGGCAAAGTATAAATTAAAGTTTGCGACGAGTTTGCCAACCGGAAGCTATGTTTTGTCGGTTTCAAACGTAACAGACAAAGCTGGAAATGTGATACTCAATAACAACACGGCCTCATTCGACTATGTGAAGCCTTACATCGGAAAAGCTAACGATGTTATCATCAATGAAATCTTTGCAGATCCATCCCCACAAATTGATTTACCCTCGATAGAGTTTATAGAACTCTGGAATACCAGCGACTACCCTATCTCCTTAACTAAATGGACATACAGTGACGGCACTACAACCTATACTTTTGGCGATGTCAGTCTTCAGCCACATGAAATCAGCATACTTTGCGCTTCGACAGATGTAGCAAATTTCACGAGCTATGGTAAAGTAATCGGTATTTCTCCCTGGCCTAGCCTTAACAATACGGGAGACCAAATTAGCCTAAAAAACAGCTATGGAACATTGATTAATCAAGTAATTTATATCGATGCCTGGTATAAAGATGAAGTCAAAAAACAAGGAGGCTGGTCTCTGGAACTCATTAATCCAACGGCACTTTGCTCGGGCATACAAAACTGGTCGGCAAGTAACGATCCCAGTGGCGGAACGCCAGGCAAACAGAACTCCATTTACCAAGCAAATGCTGTGCTGGATCCACTAAAATTGGTGACTGCTAGCATGATGGATAGCGTAAGTCTCCTAATTCATTACAATCAAAGTGTAGATAGCACATCTGCTGCCGCGATTAGTCATTATGATTTAAACAATGGCGTGGGTCAGCCAGTTTCAGCCATTTCAATTGGACCGTATTTTCAAGATGTCGTTATCAAATTTGGGAATCCCCTGACCCGAGGACAAAACTATACCCTCACTGCGAATCAGGTTACTGATTGTGCAGGTAACTTGATCAACCCGCCTAACAACAGTACAAGCTTTTTCCTGACAGAGAAACTAAAAACAGGTGACATCCTCATCAACGAAGTGCTGTTTAACCCCCGAGTAGGCGGCGTTGATTTTGTCGAAATATACAACCAATCTGACCATCCACTCAACCTGGAAGACCTACTTATTGCAACTGTAACCGATAAAGACAGTCTAATCAGCGTGAAAAGCATTGCCAGTACACAAGAGCTTATTCCGGCTAAAGAATACCGTGTGCTAACTACCAATCCCGATTATATTCAAGTTGAATACGCAGTGCCACATCCCGGACGGTTGTATAAAATGAATGCCATGCCTAGTTTTAACGACGATGCCGGGGTGGTGGTTTTAATCCGTAGCGACTCCCTCCGGATAGATCAATTGAATTATACCGAAAAAATGCATTTTCCGCTCATAAAGAATCCTGAAGGGGTTTCTCTGGAAAGATCCAGCTTCAGCACACCCACAAACGAACCAGGAAACTTTCGCTCAGCAGCGGCTTCGGTTGGTTTTGCCACACCTGGCGAACAAAATTCACAATACATTGCTGATCATGCAGTAAATGAAAGCATCAGTTTGGAATCGACTACATTTTCGCCAGATAACGATGGTTTTGAAGATGTGATGATCATGCATTACCACTTTAACCAGCCGGGAATGGTAGCTAATTTGACCGTTTACACAGATAATGGAGTAGCAGTTCGAAAATTAATTAAAAATACTACACTAAGCAGTAGCGGTTCACTGGTTTGGGATGGATTGAATGACAAAAATGAAAAACTCCCCGTCGGTATTTATCTAATTCGACTGGAAGTATTTGACCTTTCAGGAAAAGTAAAGAATTATACCAAAGCCTGTGTATTGGCCACAAAATTGAATTGAACGTATTGTTCATTTAAGGTTGGTGGTAATTTTTTACCTTTGCTCCAAACCAACGAAAAAACATGGCTGAAACGATTTTGGTATTGGGTTCAAACGGACAAATTGGAACCGAATTGGTTAGTGCTTTAAGGCAACTACATGGTACCCATCTGGTGATTGCCTGCGATATTAAAGAGCCTGCAAGTCCATCCGAACCGTTTGAATTTTCAGATGTATTGGATAAAGAAAATCTTCAGCAATTGTTCCAGAAATACCAGCCCACACAAGTTTATTTATTGGCTGCACTTTTATCTGCCGTAGGCGAACAAAAACCTAAAAAAGCCTGGGAATTGAATATGGACGGGCTGTTGAATGTGCTGGATTTATGTGTTGAGTTTAAAGTAAAACGAGTATTCTGGCCGAGTTCGATCGCCGTTTTTGGACCGCATTCGCCGAGAGAAAATACACCTCAATACTGCGTAATGGATCCGAATACGGTGTACGGTTTTAGTAAACTAGCCGGCGAACGTTGGTGCGAGTACTATTTCCAAAAATACGGATTGGATGTGCGCAGTATCCGTTATCCTGGTTTAATTGGGTGGAAAGCGGCTCCCGGTGGCGGTACCACCGACTATGCAGTACATATTTTCCACGAAGCCTTGGCGAAGGGCAGCTACGCTTGCTTCTTATCTGCTCAAACGGCTTTACCAATGATGTACATGGAGGATGCCATTCGTGCTACTCTCGAACTGATGGATGCACCGGCGGAAAAACTCACTGTTCGTTCAAGTTATAACTTGGGCGGCATCAGTTTTACACCCGAAATGCTGGCTGCCGAAATCCGCAAACATATTCCAGACTTTACCATCTCCTATGTAGATCAAGATCCACGTCAGGCAATTGCCGATAGTTGGCCAAAATCAATTGACGACAACTATGCGCAAAATGACTGGGGATGGAAATTAAAATTTGACCTGGCAGCGATTACTGCTGACATGATAAAAAACATTCAAAAATAAATAGTATGGGAAGAGCCTTCGAATTTAGAAAAGAACGAAAATTTAAGCGTTGGGCCAAAATGGCTGTTCAATTTACCCGTTTGGGTAAGGAGATTGTAATGGCCGTAAAAGCCGGCGGACCAAATCCGGATGCCAACTCACGTTTGCGTACGGCAATGCAAAATGCCAAGGCTGTGAATATGCCGAAAGATCGCGTGGAAGCGGCCATCAAGCGTGCCAGCAACAAAGATGAAAGCAATTACGAGGAACTAGTTTATGAAGGCTACGGCCCTCATGGTGTGGCCGTATTGGTGGAAACCGCTACTGATAATACAAACAGAACCGTTGCCAATGTGCGCAGCTACTTCAACAAATGCGATGGCACACTGGGTAAAACCGGATCTTTAGATTTCATTTTTAACCGCAAATCAGTTTTCCGTTTCGATCCGGGAGAGCTTGATTTGGAAGAATTGGAATTCGAATTGATTGATGCCGGACTAGAAGATTTATACGTGGAAGATGGTGAAGAAGGAAAGGATGTAGCCGTAATTCATACAGCTTTTGAAGATTTTGGCAAGATGCAAAAAGCACTGGAAGAAAAAGGTATTGAAGTGCTGAGTGCCAAACTAGAGCGGGTAGCCTTATCTACTACCGAAGTTTCTGAAGCGCAAGCGGCTGATGTATTGAAATTGATTGATAAACTGGAGGAAGACGATGACGTGCAGGCGGTATACCACAATATGGGATAAACAAAAAAGCCCCCGAGTTTCGGGGGCTTTTTTTATGCTTTAATACGATTCTAAAACACCTTTTACTTGCTCCATTAACCACATTGGAGTAGATGTTGCTCCACATACCCCCACCTTATCTCCTGGATTGAACATCGAGGAGTTCAGTTCCTGAATATTCGAAACGAAGTAGGTATTTGGATTATGCTGACGGCAAACTTCATACAAGACCTTACCGTTTGAGGATTTTTTTCCAGATACAAACACTACCTTATCGAAATTTTTAACGAAGGCAGGAAGTTCCTTATCACGGTTAGAAACCTGACGGCAAATGGTATCATGAGCTTTTACCTCGTAACCTCTGTTTATCAATTCTTCTTTAATCTGATAGAATTTTTCAGTGCTCTTGGTGGTTTGACTGTACAATGTGAAAGACGGTGGCAATTCCACGTTATCGAGTTCGCTCAAATCTTGGAAAACCAAGGCATTGTTTTGTGTCTGACCTTGCAAACCAATTACTTCCGCATGTCCATGTTTTCCGAAAATGAGAATCGGTTCCTGTTCATCATACGAACCTTTGATCCGATTTTGCAATTTTAATACTACCGGGCAGGAAGCATCAATAAGCGTGATGTTATTTTCTAAGGCTGTGCGGTAAGTTTCAGGGGCTTCACCATGGGCACGAATGAGCACTTTTTCATTTTTTAATGATTTTAAAGCATCGTGTTCAATAATCCGCAGACCTTTTGCTTTTAAGCGCTCTACCTCTTCATCGTTATGCACAATATCTCCCAGGCAGTACAAATATCCTTGATCTTCAAGAATTTCTTCCGCCATTTCTATGGCATAAACTACTCCGAAACAAAAACCGGAGTCGCCATCAATACTTACCTGTAGCTTATAACTCATCTTAACTCAAAATTACGAAATGTATTTGTTTATGCTGTTATGTTTAAAGCGATGAAGAACACAAACTGTGCCAGCAATAACACTAAAGCTACCGGATTTGCTTTTGCAAATTTGAGTCGGTTGAACAACAACAAACAGGCAAATGAAAATACAAACCAGGCAATGTAGTTTTGTGTCGGGATGCTTCCATTCGCCCACGACCAATAGTCAAATCGAATAGCTACCGGCTCAATTAATACATCCAAGATCACCAAAATGAGCGCCCCAATACCGGCTCTTAATGCATCATTTTTCACCCCAAATTGGTTCATGCTTACCCCAACGCTATACACCAGAATAACCCAGTTAAGCCCAATCAGAAGCGGTATATCCGCCAACTTTAAGCCCAAGGTTTCTCCATAGTTATAATTTCCAAAAATAAGCCCGGTATGCACGCCTAAAAACTCAATCCCGAAGCCTGCTACATAAACTAGTGTTAGGAAAACCAGAAAATCACGCTCAAAATTTCGATGACTGATCAGCATGAGCGCAAACATCAATAAGAGATGAAAAGGAACCAGGCTTATGAATTTTTCATGCCATTCGGCATTTAAAAAACCATACAACCCAACGGCATGAAACAGCAAAACAAACACAGCGGCAATAAGCCTTGTTTTGTCTAAACTGTTGGTATAGTTCTTCCCTTCCATGAAACGGTTTTTGTTAAATATTTTTGCATTGATAGTACAGCTACTAAGACCAAAACCAGCATTTGGATCGGGTGGAGAACCAGATTCCAGAAAACCGATTGCCCAGATAACAGCGCTATCATTACCCGGCAAGCAGAATGAGCGCAAAAGCCAGCAAAGCTAAATTTAAGCCCAAGTACCAAGCCATTGCCAAGGGCCCAAGTACCACTAAAAACAGGTATAAAAATAAACCGAAAATACTGTAACCGAAACCGGCCAGCAAATTTTTACTAAAGCCTGATAACGCATCGGCAAAACTAGTATACATCCTGCACTGAATAAGTCCGTTGGCAAGTAAGGTTTCACCTCTTCCTTGCTCAAGCTTTACCAATTTCATGATCTCCACATCCTCAACCACTTTTGTTTTTACCTGCTCATGCCATTGGTAATGTCGGTAACTCTCGGCCTCAAACAGCATAAACTGGCCGCTTGCCGCAGCAAAAGAAGGGTTGGTTGAAAGTCGTACCAGACGTACCGGCAATAAATTGAGCAATAAATAATGCATTAACGGAACAACCAGCTTTTCGCCCAGACTCGGCATAAGTTGGTTGGTAAACAGGCTGAGTAAATCTAATTTTTGCATTTTCATGCGATGTACAGCAGCATGAATTAAACCCGAATGCACAATCTCGTCGGCATCTAAAAACAATAAATACTTTCCTTTGGCCTGCTCTGCCAATTGGTAACAAGCGTAATTTTTACCCAACCAATCTGCCGGAAGTGCTTTGCCCTTTAAGACCTTGAAACGATTGTCTGACTTGGAAAACTGTTCACAAATAGCAAAGGTTTCGTCTGTTGAAGCGTCATCCAAAACGATAACTTCAATATTTTGATAATCTTGAGTTCGAATAGACTCCAGCAAAATACCAATACATGCTGCTTCGTTTCTTGCAGGTATCAAGACCGAAACCAAATCCTGGTAGTGTTTAGGACTTCGAGGTAATAATGGGCGAGAAATATAATTGAATAAAGTAACCGAGAAGCGTAAAACCAGAAAGAAGAAAACGAGGTAAAATACAATCATTTCAAATACTTAATTGATTTTGTTGTTTCCTAGATTCAGCATAATGCTTATTAAATTCACTTTTGATGAGTTGCAAACTGGTAAATTCTGCACCTTCCCAGCTTTGCAAATAGCAGGTCAGCGTGGGTTTGCGATGCTGAAAATAATCGCTTAGCATGACTACAAAAAGATATTGGAAAGTTTTGTCAGACGAATTAATCAAGTTAATTAAGCCTTTTTCAAAATGTATCTCATCGGTTTGACTGGAATGGAGTTTCCCTTGCGGGAAGATAACCACGACATTATTCGGATCGTTCAATAATTTACCGGCATATTCGAGTGTTTCAATCACACTTCTGGAATTTTTCCGCAAAGAGAAGGCACCCAAGTATTTCAAAAACCACAAGCGCTTGTAATTCTCTTCGATAGCCATGATGTAGAAGCGTTTTCGGAGAAAAATTCGGTTGAGGTAAAACAACAAAAAGCCATCCCACCACGAAAAATGATTCGCTAAAAGCAAGATAGATCGATTAGGATCAAGCTCAATGGGATTGTACTCAAAACGCTCAAAATCGGAACGAATAATACGCTTGATATACCAAGAGAAAAAAGCGTAAACCAGTTTATTTTGGCGTGGAAGGTACATGCGTTAAAGATACATATTTAAGCCAAGTAATTCGCTTTCAGGCAACTAAGTCGTCTACAATTTTAGCGGAGAGTAAGGCCAGAGGAATTCCTCCGCCAGGATGTACGCTCCCGCCAACAAAATACAATCCTTTTAGCTTTGATGAAAAATTAGCATGCCGCAAAAAGGCCGCAAATTGATTATTTGAACTAGTACCGTACAATGCTCCTCGGTATGAAGCCGTTTTCTGTTCTATTTTCCGCGGATCGAGCACCTCCTCACACACAATTAAAGGCTCAATGGCCCTTCCCAAATTTCGAGATAGCTTTTCAAGAATATGTTTTCTGGCTTCCGCGATAAGTTGATCCCAATCTTGTCCACAGTTTGCAGGCACATTAATCATTACGAACCAATTCTCTGCCCCTTGTGGTGCGTCATCGGGCTGACATTTAGAACTGATATGGACGTAAACTGTTGGATCCGAATCCAAGCTTCGGCGTTTCCAGATTGCTTCAAATTCTTTCTGATAATTTTCAGTAAAGAAAATATTATGCACATCCAATTCTGGAAATTGAGCGTTGATACCCCAATAAAAAATCAATGCCGAGCTACTTCGTTCCTGATTTAAAATGGCTTTGGGCGCCTTTTTGTTTTGGAACAAGTGCTTATAGGTAAACCACACATCCATGTTGGATATGACCCGATCAGCTGCAAAATCTTGTCCCTTTACCCGAATTCCCTTCACCTGCTCATCCTCCACTAAAATTTCTTCTACTTTTTGACCAAAATGGAAATTAACCCCCAACTCTTTAGCCAATTTTACTAAGGATGTAGTGATGGCATACATCCCACCAATCGGGAAATAGGCGCCAAAATGTTGTTCCAAATGCGGAATTACATTCAAAGTTGCCGGAGCCTGATAGGGATTTGAACCGTTGTAGGTGGCGTATCGGTTGAAAAAACGAATGGTCTTATCGTCTTTAAAGAAAGTTGAGTTTGCCCGATTCATGCTTCTGAATGCATCAATTTGCGGAAAACGGAGCAAAGATTTCAACGTTTGCCAGTTGAGATAGGATTTTAGTCGATGTAAACTTTTTTCGAGAAAAATATGGTGCGTAATGTCGTAAATACGGGAACTATAGTCGAGATACCGATGCACCGATGCGCTGGAATCTTTAGTTTTCTCTGCAATTTCTTGAGCTAATTTATCCCGATCTGCCCAGGCTTTGATTCGAGTGCCATCCTCGTAAAAATAATGACAAACCGTATCGAGTTTCTGGTAATTGAAATAATCACGAGGATTTTTACCTGCAAGTTTGAAAAGCTCATCCACATACTGAGGCATGGTGAATAAGCTCGGTCCTGCATCAAAACGATAGGCATTTACACTAAAATCGGAAAGTTTGCCACCCGGATAGGTATTGGCCTCATAAACTTCCACCTGATGACCTTTAACGGCCATGCGGATGGCTGAAGCAATTCCGGCAATTCCGGCACCAATGACAACAACCTTTGCCAAAATTATACTTCTGAATTATCAAACTTCATAACCAATCGATCCACAATGCGGTTGTTTTCCAAATGCTCGTGAACAATCTCCTCAACATCGCTCAACTGTACTTTACCGTAAAAGATGCCTTCTGGATAAACCACCACACTTGGGCCACGCTCACATACATCAAAACAACCAGCTCGCTGCGCTCTTATCTCTGTATTTAGACCTTTGTCCTTGATGGCTTTCTTGAAAGCGGCCACCAATGCCAAGCCATGTTCTTCGCCACAGCACACTCTAGAGCCTTCGGGACGTTGATTGGTACAAATGAAAATGTGTTTTTGATAAAGCATGATCAGCGATTTTGTCGTTGGGGTGTTAAATTATTCAGAATGAATGAATAATTGCCTAAAAATAGCAATTTTTGAATGCACCATGACGAATAAAACAGTTCTTATTACCGGAGGCACAGGCCTCATCGGCAAACACTTGTGTCGGCAATTGCTCGATAAGGGCTATCGTATCCACTTGCTTAGTCGAAAGGCAAACCCAGCAACTGACCCACGAATCAAAACATATAGATGGGACGTGGCTCAAAAAAATATTGACAAGGACTGTATTACAGATGTGGACACGGTGATTCACCTAGCCGGTGAAGGAATTGTAGACAAACGTTGGACTGTTCAAAGAAAGAAAGACATTATTGATAGTCGAACTGAATCTATTCGTTTGATTTATGAATTGATCAAGAATACACCCAATACCACCGTTAAAAACATCATTTCTGCTGCTGCCATTGGTTTTTATGCCGACCGTGGTGACGAAATACTTACCGAAGAAAGCACTGCCGGGAATGGTTTTTTAGCAGAATCTTGCATAGCCTGGGAGAAAGCTGTTGATGAAGGTGAAAGCTTGGGCTTACGCATCGTTAAATTCAGAACGGGTATTGTGTTGGATACCGAAGGAGGTGCCTTGGCTGAAATTGCCCGACCTGTGAAATTTGGTTTGGGAGCCGCTTTGGGCAGCGGAAAACAATGGGTTTCGTGGATTCACTGGAAAGATGTGGTGAAGATGTACGTCTTCGCTCTTGAAAATGTAAGTTTGGAAGGAACATTCAACATGGTTGGCCCACATCCGGTTACGAATTTAGAATTAACAAAAGCCATTGCACGGCAACTCAAAAGGCCATTTTGGCTGCCGGCAGTACCGGGATTTGTGTTGAATTTGGCTATGGGGGAAATGAGTGCAGCGGTATTAGGAAGCACTCGGGTTACTGCTCAAAAAATTGAAAAAGCGGGCTTTGAGTTTGAGTTTCCTGAGCTGGAATTAGCCTTAAAAGATTTGTATGCCTAAACCTATCGTCAATATATTTTGGTTTCGTCGCGATTTACGGCTAAACGACAATACCGGACTTTACCAAGCCCTTAACGCGGGTTTGCCGGTAGTGCCGGTGTTCATATTCGACCGCAATATTCTAGATAAATTAGAAGACAAGGCTGATGCCCGAGTAAGCTTTATTCATCAGGAGCTGACTAGCATCCAGCAAAAATTAAAAACAAACGGATCTTCTTTATTGGTAAAATACGCTAGTCCAGATCAAGCCTGGAAAGAAATTTTGGAGGACTTTGAGGTGAAAAACGTATTTACCAATCAAGACTATGAACCTTATGCCCGTGAGCGTGATGAACACCTAAACACTTTATTCCAAAGTAAGATTATCGGTTTTCAACGGTTTAAAGACCAGGTAATTTTTGAAAAAGCTGAGGTAGTGAAAGATGATGGCAAACCGTATACCGTATTTACCCCTTACAGCCGGAAGTGGTTACAAAAATTTGAACATTCGGAGCTATCCACTTACCCGAGTGAGCAATTGGTAGAAAATTTCGAAAAAGATGTAACTCGTGAACTTCCTTCATTACAAAGTATGGGATTTCAACAAATTAAACTCGAATTACCCGCCAAACGGTACGAGCACATTGTAGCAGATTATGCGCAAAAACGTAACATCCCGGCTATACCAGGAACTTCTAGGATCGGGGTTCACCTGCGTTTTGGCACGGTAAGTATTCGCGAATTGGTGAAAGTAGGTTACAAGGCTAAGGAGAAAACTTGGCTGAATGAATTGATTTGGCGTGAATTTTACTTTATGATTTTATGGCATTTTCCGCATACCGTCAACAAAGCTTTCAAGCCTGAATACGATCGGTTACAATGGCGCAACGATGAACAGGAATTCAAAGCCTGGTGCGAAGGACGTACCGGTTATCCAATTGTTGATGCCGGCATGCGTGAGCTTAATGCCACCGGATTTATGCACAACCGCGTACGAATGATTACCGCTAGTTTCTTAACCAAACATTTATTAATAGATTGGCGCTGGGGCGAGGCATATTTTGCCAAAAAATTACTCGATTACGAACAGGCTAGCAATGTGGGTGGTTGGCAATGGGCCGCCAGCTGTGGTAACGATGCTGCGCCTTATTTTCGAGTGTTTAATCCCGCATTACAGACTCAAAAATTTGATCCGCAGTTGAGCTATGTGAAAAAGTGGGTACCCGAATTCAGTGACCCTTTCAAGTATCCAAAACCAATTGTAGATCACAGTTTTGCTAGGAACCGAGTATTGGAGGCATTTAAGAAAGCGTTAGAGAAATAGCCTACTTGCTTACAGCAGTGACTTTCATGTCAAAATCTAAGCTAGAAAAAGGCGGAATACTAACGCCATTACCTTTAACGCCGTAAGCCGAAGTTGAAGGAATAATCATTCTAACTGAGCCCCCTTCTTTGATCAAGGGAATAATTTGCTTCCATCCATCAATTAAAGAACCTAAAAAGAAAGTAGCCGTTGATCCATTCGCAGTTTGATCGAATACCTTACCGTTGAACAATTTACCGATGTACTGTACAGTAATGGTACTATCCACAGTAATTGGGCTTCCCGTTCCTGGTTCAGCTATTTTATAATAGATACCAGACGGATTTTTCGAAAAGCCTGTCAGGTTATTAGTTTGTAAATAATTTTGAATTACTTGATCTTCGTAATCCGACAATTTACTCGCGGTTATTGCAGATACGGTAAAGTCAAGACTGCTGTTACCTGGAATTGCACCCGATCCTTTTTTTCCGTAAGCAAAACGAGAAGGCAAGATAACTCTTACTGTTCCTCCCTGTTTCGCACCTGCATACTTGAGAACTTCTCTTAATGAATCCGGCCTAAGATAACCAAAATACGAATAAAACCGGTTTGAAATGGCAAATGTATCCAGAGAGGAATACTTACCATCCAAACTTTTGACAGTGTAAATTAGTGGAATTTCCTGATTGTAAGCCAAATCAGGTCCTGTACCTTGTTTTACGACCTGATAATGAATACCGGTTTGGCCATACTGCTGCATGGTCAAGTTATTTTTTTGGATGTACTCCTGAACCAGCTGTGTGTCTAGTTCTTCTATACCCGGATACTCTTTGGTACAAGAAATGGCCAAAACAATTAAGCCAACTAAGGAAAAAATACCGGTTTTTAGTCTGTTCATTTTAAAGATTAAGCTACAAATTTATCTATTTAAACGTAAAAAACGACGACTTAACATTAATTAACAAAAAAGCCGCCCCATGTAGGGGCGGCTAGGGTTATTACCCTTAATCAGTAAACTAATAACAGTATTGGTTTGCTTCTATCAATTGTTTGGCAATACGTTGACGAGCATCTTTGATATTAAACGGCTGCACTTTCGTGAATCGGCGTAAACCTACCAGCATCATGCTCAATTCATCTCCTTCGGCAAAAGAATTCAACGCTTCTTTACCCGCTAAATACACCTTATCCACTGCTTCATGCAAATAGATACGCATGATGTCCAACTGGCCTTGTACTGCTGCTTCTCCACGGCTTTGAACCAATTTTTCTACTCTTAACAGTGTAGACTCGGCTACGTACACATAACCAATGATGTCTGCAATGTTTATCAAGATTTCCTGCTCTTTTGCCAAGCTCATCATGAGTTTCTGAACCGCTGATCCGGCAACCATCAAACCTGCTTTTTTCAGGTTCTTCAGGATTTTCTTCTCCGCTGCAAATAAACTTTCGTCTTCCTCACCAAAATCAGGAATCGACATCAGCTCTGAAGCTACGGCTTGGGCAGGACCCATCAAATCGAGTTCACCTTTCATGGCACGCTTCAAGAGCATATCCACAATTAGCAAGCGGTTAATTTCGTTGGTTCCCTCAAAAATCCGGTTGATCCGGCTATCGCGATAAGCACGATCCATTGGTGCCTCGGCCGAATAACCCATACCACCATAAATCTGTACGCCTTCATCTACCACATAATCCAACATTTCTGAACCCCAAACCTTCAAAATGGCGCACTCAACGGCAAATTCCTCGGTAGATTTCAATTTAGCCTTCCCTGCTTCCATACCTCCGGCTACCAAGGCATCGTAGGCATCGTCAATGTTCTGGCCGGCACGGTAAGCCGCACTCTCAATAGCAAAATTACGTACGGCCATCTCGGCTAATTTGTAACGAATGGCTCCGAATTTTGAGATTGGTAATTTGAATTGTACCCGTTCGTTGGCATAATTAACGGCATGGTCAATTACCTTACGGGATGAACCAATGGCCGCTGCACCTAGCTTGATCCGCCCAATGTTTAAGATGTTTACGGCAATTTTAAAGCCGTTTTGACGCTCAGAAAGCATGTTTTCTACCGGAACAGGGCAATCGTTAAAGAACACCTGACGGGTAGAAGAGCCTTTGATACCCATTTTGTGTTCTTCCGGGTTCATGGAAATTCCGCCAAAATCTTTCTCTACAATAAAAGCAGTCAAATTTTCGTCATCTTCAATTTTGGCAAACACGATAAATACGTCGGCAAAACCTCCATTGGTAATCCACATTTTCTGACCGGTGATCAGATAGTGAGTTCCCTCTTTATTCAAAACGGCTTTAGTACGTCCGGAATTGGCATCAGAACCCGAGTTTGGTTCGGTCAAGCAATAAGATGCTTTCCATTCTCCACTGGCCAGTTTAGGAATATACTTTGCCTTCTGGGATTCGTTTCCGTAATACAAAATAGGCAGCGTACCGATACCGGTATGCGCAGAAATGGCTACCGCGAAAGAGTGACCTGCACCTAAAATATCGGCAACCAACATAGAAGTGTTGAAATTTTTGCCAAAGCCTCCATATGCTTCCGGAATAGATACCGCCAATAAACCCAATTCACCCGCTTTATCTAATAAATTGGGCATTAAGCCTTCTTCCAGCTTATCAATACGATCTAAATTGGGATAAACCTCTGCTTCTAAAAAATCTTCGCAGGTTTTTTTAATCATTAACTGCTCTTCATCAAACTCTTCAGGAATAAACACATCGGCTGCTTCCGTTTCTTTGATGATGAATTCGCCACCTTTGATGGCATTTTTTGTTGCTTCCATTGCCTTAAAATCTGATAATTAAGTCTTATTAAACTTGATAATTTCTAATTAAAGGAGTTCAAAAATTCCTGCTGCTCCCTGGCCTGTTCCCACACACATGGTTACCATGCCGTATTTTTTATTTTGTCGTTTTAATTCATTCAAAATCTGAACGGTGAGCTTGGCTCCGGTACAGCCCAAAGGGTGACCCAATGCAATGGCTCCTCCATTCACGTTCACTATCTCTTTATTCAATCCCAGTTTATTGATGATGGCCAACGATTGTGAGGCAAAAGCTTCGTTCAATTCAATTAAATCGAGTTGATCTTGCTTCATACCGGCATTTTTTAAAGCCAAAGGGATAGCTTCTACCGGACCAATACCCATAATACGCGGCGGAACGCCAGCAACACCATAACTAACCAAACGGGCAATAGGCTGAACATTCAATTTTTTGAGCATTTCTTCAGAAACAATCAAAACAAATGCCGCACCGTCTGAAGTTTGTGAGGAATTCCCGGCAGTAATAGATCCATTAGCTGCAAAAACCGGTTTTAGTTTAGCCAATTTTTCGATACTGGTATCGGCTCTCGGGCCTTCATCGGTATCTACCACATATTCACGGGTTTTCTTTTTCAGATTTTCATCCAGGTAATTTTCCTTTACGGTGATGGGCAATACGCCATCTTTCAAATGAGCATTTTGAATGGCTTTAATTGCTTTTTGATGCGATTGATAGGCAAATTCATCTTGCGCTTCGCGGCTCACTTCAAATTCTTTAGCCACGGCCTCTGCCGTTAAACCCATACCCCAATACCAATCGGGATGATTTTTTGCAACTTCTGGGTTAGGAACGAGTTTCCATCCGCCGAAAGGCATGCCCGACATCACTTCCACCCCACCGGCGATGATACAATTTGCCATTCCGGAACGAATTTTAGCGACTGCAGTAGCAATTGTTTCCAATCCGGATGCACAGTAACGGTTAACAGTTACCCCGGGAACTTTATCGGTATCGAGCCCCATCAAAGAGATCATACGGGCTATATTTAAACCTTGTTCTGCTTCGGGTGTGGCATTTCCGACAATGACATCGTCAATCTGCTCTTTATCCAAATTAGGAACCGAGGCTACCAAGCCCTTCACTACTTCGGCGGCCAAATCATCGGCACGCATAAAGCGAAAAACACCTTTTGGGGCCTTGCCTACCGCCGTGCGGTATCCTGCTATGATATATGCTTCTTTCATTTTTTTAGTATTGAGTACAGAGTAATGAGTAGTGAGATTTAGTTTTCGTTTAATTTTCTCAATACTCAATACTCACATCTAAAATCAATTTCTTAACGGTTTCCCTTTGGTTAAAATACTTTGTATACGTTCTAAAGTTTTCTTCTCTCCGCAAAGCGATAAAAAGGCTTCACGCTCTAGGTCGAGGAGGTACTGCTCTGACACAATAGCCGGTGCCGACAAATCGCCCCCACACATTACATAACCTAACTTTTCGGAGATCTTTTTATCGTGCTCAGAAATGTAGTTACCAGCATACATGGAGTTGGCTCCGGCGTAAACAATACCCAAACCAGATTTACCCAAAACTTTGATGTCTTTACGGCGAACCGGCTGCGTGTAACCGGCTTCAGCCAATTCAAGTGCTTTTGCCTTGGCATCTGCTAATAAACGGCTTCGGTTCATCGTGATGTCGTATTTACCGGCTTGCAAGTAACCCAAGTCTGCGGCCTCGGCACCCGAAGTGGATACTTTGGCCATGGCAATAGTTAAGAAACGATCTTTCAATACATTTTGATCTATTTGACCGTCTATTAATTCATCAGAAACCCGTAAAGCGAATTCTTTGGTACCGCCACCGCCGGGAATTAATCCGACACCAAACTCCACCAAGCCCATATAGGTTTCGGCATTGATTTGCACATGATCGGCATGTAAAGCAAATTCACAACCACCGCCCAAGGTTAGGTTGTGTGGAGCAAGTACAACCGGAATGGATGAGTAGCGTAAACGCATAGAGGTATTCTGGAACGTACGGATGGCCAGGTTAATCTCATCCCATTCTTGCTCAATGGCGGCCATGAAAATCATGCCGATATTGGCTCCGGCAGAGAAGTTGGCTCCATCGTTTCCAATAACCAAACCTCGATAATCTTTTTCAGCAAGATCTATAGCTTTATTTATTCCCTGAATCACATCACCACCAATGGTATTCATCTTGGTGTGGAACTCCAAGTTGATGATGCCATCGCCTAAATCGGTGATGGTCGTTCCTGCATTTTTCCAAATGGTAGAAGTAGGTCGAATATTATCCAGGATGATGAATGCATCAGTTCCTGGAACGGTTTTATAGGTTTTTGTAGGGATATCGTAGTATTTTTTAACCCCATTTTCAATTTGGTAGAATGAGGTATGTCCAGCTGCCAGCATTTCGTGCACCCAAGCTGCAGCTTCGTTGCCCAATGCTTTCATTCCCTGTACAGCCTCTTTTACGCCAATGGCATCCCAAACTTCAAAGGGACCTAACTCCCAACCAAAACCGGCACGCATGGCATCGTCAATGCGGTAGAGTTCATCTGAAATTTCAGGAATGCGATCAGATACGTATTCAAAAAGACCAAAGAAAGAAGTGCGGAAAAATTCTCCGGCACGATCGGTTCCTTTGGCGTAGGCTTTCATCCGGTCACGCAAATTTTCAATCGGCTTGAGCATTTCTAGCGTAGCCGATTTAATTTTTTCCTGCGGACGGTACTCCATCGTTTTCAGGTCGAGAGCTAGAATTTCGCTCTTGCCATTTTCGCCTTTTACTTTCTTATAGAACCCTTGTTTGGTTTTATCGCCCAACCAATTGTTCTCTTTCATTTGTTTAACGTAGCCCGGCAACTGGAATAGCTCATGTGCCTTGTCATTAGGTAAATTTTGATATAAACCACCAGCTACGTTAATCATTGTATCTAAACCAACCACGTCGGTCGTTCGGAAAGTAGCAGATTTTGGACGACCCAAAACCGGTCCGGTATATTTATCAACCTCCTCAACTTTCAAATCCATTTTCTCTACCAAATGCAATAAAGCCATGATGGAGTATACACCCACCCGGTTGGCAATAAATGCCGGCGTGTCTTTACACAACACGGTGGTTTTACCCAGCAACTGATCGCCATAATGCATCAGAAAATCTACAATCTCCGGATCGGTATCTGGAGTTGGGATAATTTCCAATAAACGCAAATAGCGTGGCGGGTTAAAAAAGTGAGTTCCGCAGAAATGCTTCTTAAATTCTTCCGAACGGCCTTCGGCCATCAAATGAATAGGAATACCCGAAGTGTTGGATGTGATCAGTGTGCCCGGTTTACGGAATTGTTCTACCTGATCGTAAACCTTTTTCTTGATATCCAGGTTTTCTACCACCACTTCGATGGTCCAATCGCAGGTGGCAATATCCTTCATGTTGTCCTCAAAATTTCCGGTGCTAATCCGCGAAAGCGAACGCTTGGTAAAAATGGGGGAAGGATTGGATTTAATAGCTGTCTCCAAAGCACCATTCACAATACGGTTACGTACTGCAGCATGCTCTAAACTAAGGCCTTTGGCTTGCTCGTCGGCAGTTAACTCTTTCGGGGCGATATCAAGCAACAATACCTCTACACCAATATTGGCAAAGTGGCAGGCAATGCGTGAGCCCATAATCCCTGAACCCAAAACGGCTACTTTTCTGATGGTTCTTTTCATAGTTATGTGGCGGGTTGATAACCCAATGTTAATTCGTTAATTTTTTGCAAAGCAGCAATAAGCTGCTGTTTTTCTTTAGCGTTGAGGTGCTCATTCAAATATTCATTGAAATTCCGCACCACCTTTTTGGCCAGTTTCTTCTTCTCCTTGCCAAAATCGGTAAGGTAGATTTTTACGGAACGTTTATCTTTTTCATCCACCTTACGGTAAATCAAACCCAAGGCCTCCATGTTATTCAACATACGTGAAAGACTGGTCGATTTAACTCCCAACAAGTTGGCAATTTGCGTAACCGCGGTTCCATCTTCTTGCACATTAATGAGTGCATAACCCAAAGCCTGAGTAATTCCAAAAGCAGACGCTAATTGGTTATACGTATTGGCGATGTTCTGCCAAACTACCTTTAAATGAAAGTCAACGGTTTCTTCGGGCTTCATGATTATTATGCAAGCATAACAAATTTAAGAAAGAGATTTTTATTATGCAAGCATAGTAAATGAATTTTATGAAATTGATGTTTTGAAATGATAACTTTGGATAATAATCGGAAAAATATGAATGAAATAACGGTGCAAGAGTTAAAGCAAAAAATAGATGCCGGCGAGGATTTTCAATTGATTGATGTGCGTGAGGAATTTGAATATGAAGTATCTAACCTGAATGGAATACTTATCCCGCTAGGCGGAATTTTAATTGAAGCTGATAAAATTGCGAAAGATAGACCTGTAATTGTGCATTGCCGTAGTGGAGCACGTAGTGCAGCAGCCATCATGCAATTAGAAGCGCAAGGCTTTACGAATTTATACAATTTGAAAGGCGGAATTATAGCTTGGGCTAACGAAATTGAGCCTGGCATGCAAGTGTATTAATTATGTGGTTAAAGATTATTTTAAACGTATTACTCAACCTGGGCATCTTCACGATGGGCCTTTGTATTTATTGGGCCTTGAGCAACCAGCATTATACATTAACAGCAGGCGCAGCATTTGCCTTAACTTTATTAATTGTACTAAAAATCAGACTGGTAAAAAATGTCCGGGAGGTTTTTAAAGAAAACAAAACCAACTAAAAATTAGAAGCTATGGTATTACTTTTTATGGGTGTTTTATCCCTGATTTTAGGTCTACAATTTAGTCGTTCGGAAAGTCCTGTTCAAAAATTCGGCGGACCACTACGCATTTTAGGAATTATTTTATTGGTTATTGGAGCATCCACTTCTATGTTCAAAGTAATTGATGCAGGTCAGGTAGGTGTAAAGACACTCTTTGGGAAAGTAGAAAACGAAGTATTGTACAGTGGACTTAACGTTATTAATCCATTAGTTGAAGTAACCACATTTGACACCAAAACGCAGAATTACACCATGTCTGGTGTTCATGACGAAGGTGAGAAAGCTGGCGATGATGCGATCCGCGTTTTATCTGCAGATGGTTTGGAGGTGATCATCGATTTATCGGTACTCTACAAAGTTCAGGCAACAGAAGCACCACGTATTTTGAAAGAAATTGGTAAAGACTATACCGATAAAATTGTTCGTCCGGTGAGTCGTACAGCCATCCGCGACAATGCGGTTTATTACGATGCCGTAGCTCTGTATTCGACCAAGCGTCAGGAATTTCAAGATAAAATTTATAAAAGTATTAGTGAAAGTTTTGCCAAACGTGGTTTGGTGTTAGAACAATTACTTGTACGAAACATCACGCTTCCAGAATCGGTGAAAAAGACCATCGAATCGAAGATCAATGCTGAGCAGGAAGCTCAAAAAATGACTTTCGTTTTGCAAAAAGAACGCCAGGAAGCCGAGCGTAAACGAGTAGAAGCGCAAGGTATTGCCGATTATCAGCGCATTCTTTCAACAGGATTGAGCGATAAGCAGTTGCAATACGAGGCTATTAAGGCACAAAAAGAATTGGCACAATCGCCAAATGCCAAAATTATCATCATGGGTAACGGCAAATCGGCTCCCATTTTAATTGGCGGAAATTAAGCTAAGCCTAAACCGGCACGATCGGCTAAGACCCATTTCCCATCCTTAAAGTCCGGATTGGGGAATGGGTTATTTTTTGTCAGAAAAGGACCATCCAGATCAGCCCAATCGCATAGCGGAGCTAGGGCAGCTCCGGCGAGTGTGGCACAAGAAGTTTCGCTCATGCATCCGATCAATATTTTCAAGTCTAATTCACGAGCTCGCTGTATCATTTGAAAAGCTTCATACATTCCCGCACTTTTCATCAATTTGATATTGATACCCTGATAGACTCCCTTTGCCTTCTCCACATCGGCTAATCGCTGGATAGACTCGTCACCTAAAATTGGAATCGGACTCTGCTCGCTTATCCAGGCATTATCGTCCCAATTGTTTTTATCCATGGGCTGCTCAATCAACAGCACATCTTGCTCATGCAACCAATGTATCATTTCTGAAGCTTGAATACGATCTTTCCAGCCCTGATTAGCATCTACAAATAAGGGTTTGTTGGAAACCGAACGAATGGTTTCTATGAGCAGTTTATCGGCTTCTCCACCCAGTTTTACCTTCAAAATCTGAGCCGATTCGGCATCTTTTACTTTTTGCAAAATCACTTCGGGCGTATCCATCCCAATGGTGATAGACGTTGCTGGCATTTGGTCGGGATCTGATCCGAAATAGGTGTAACAAGGTTTTCCTTCCAACTTTCCCTGCAAATCGTGAAGCGCAATGTCAATTGCGGCTTTGATATTCGGATTTCCGGGAGCAAGATCATCTAAGTAGGCTATAAGCCCGTCAAAATCAAAAGGCAATTTGAGCCAGTCTAGCTTTACTTTCGAAAGAAATGCTGTTGCGGTAGCTACACTTTCACCATGGTAAGGTACCATTGACGCTTCTCCATAACCAATTTGCCCTTCGCACTCAATTTCGAGCAGCATGAGCGGGGTTGATGTACGCGTAAACCCGGAAATGCTGAAAGGGTATTTCAGCAAGAGTTCAAAGGGTTTGTAACGTAATTGCATAAATTGGTTTGGAATGAATGACTAACGAATTACGTGAAAAAATCCGGCAAGCCGACATATTTTTTACCTTTGGCGCATGCTTTCAGCTTTGTATGAACCATTCAAACGCATGCAGTTCGATGCTCGGCATTGTTTTTTAAGTGGCCAAGAATTGCAATCACCGGAAGAAACAATTAACGTTTTTCCCTTGTGGTTCATTCAGCGTTTCAACTTGGAAGATAAAGCTTTTAAACTCCTCGACGAGAGCATCAGCACCTACAAAGACATTAAGATACCTTGTTCGGCCCAAATTTATCAGCGGCATCTTGAACCTTTGGAGCTAGAAATGGAACAGGCTTTCGCCGGTGGCTATGAGGCCCTGAACAATCTACCTGAAGAACGGCTATTCCAGTGGATTGGCAAAATGGTGTATGGCATCATCTTTCATGAAATCCGTCAAGGTATTCGACAACAACATGCACAAGGTGAGCTGTTTAATCTTTCTCAAGCCATGGCGCACAAGTTTGGCAACTTACACCTCATGCTACAATCCATAATTCGGCCTGTGGTTTTTGAAGAACGGAATCCTTGGAGTATTGAGTTGTTTAGGGTGAACCAAGAAGCCGATTTTTTTAGCTACCGCGATGAGATTAATACCTTAAGTTTTAGTTTGCGAGCTGGGGATTTTGGAATAATTGCCTGCCTGCAGGATAATGGGGCTAACGGTCAATACCATCGTGAATTGTTAGAAAAAGTAAAAACAGAAAACCTCCATCCAATTCAGTTTGAGGAAATTTGTGCCCAATTCTTCTACTCGGCCTACCTCTTTAATCGTTTGCCTGAATACACCGTAATGCCTACCGAAGAAACGGTTTATATTGAACCGATGCCATTGCAGGGTATAAGCGCTAAACCCATTTTTGATCATTGGGATAACAAAACGTATGGCCAAGTGCTCGAAAATTTCTGGAAACCTTGGGGCTTTGTATTACTGGAAATCATCAAAAATCCAGAGAAACCAATGAGTTTCTTATTAAACGGTAACGGCAGCTTTAAAAAAGCTGAGGATATCCTTCTCTAAATCCTAGTTCCCATCAATTGTCCCAAAAAGTAAGGTACAATATCCGGATGCAAAATAACCGTGAGTAGCACTCCGGTTAATGCACCATAAAAGTGTGCATCGTGGTTGATGTGGTCACTAGCATGACGTGCTGCATACCAACAATAGCCCAAGAATAAAAATCCATACAAAACCGCCGGAATGGGAATCGGAATGGGCAAGATCAACATTTTGGTTAATGGATAGAATAAAATATAGCTAAATACCACAGCACAAACTGCCCCCGAAGCTCCTAAACTGTTGTACCAGAAATGATTTTTGTGTTTGGTAATTGAACTAACATCACTCAAAACCAAACTCAACACATAAATAACTCCAAAGTGTATATGCCCCCAAGCACTAATAGATACCAAAGTCCGTTCAAGCGGGAAGGCAAAAAAGTAGAAGGAGAGTATATTGAAGAGCAAATGCGTCCAATCTTTGTGTATCAATCCGCTGGTAATTAAGGTGTATAATTTTTGACCTCGGCTTATACTATAGGGGTGCAACATGAATTTTCCGTAAACTTCGTGGTTAGAAAAAGCATAAATGCTGGTCACTACAGTGAACAAGAAAATAATGCTTGCAACGGGGGTATCGACTAGGTAGTGTTCCATGTTTCTTACTGATGAGATTAAAGTATTGAGTACATAGTATTGAGACAAAAAATTATTTGATTAGTGCTGGAGATTTTTCTTCAATCTGTTCTGTAAGGCAAAATTCATTTTTTGTAGTTCATTTATTTCCTTTAGCAAGGTGTTTAATATTGTTTCGGTCATGTATTCTAAATTCTGAGACAATACGAGTTGTGTTTCTAATTCAAAAGAAGATCCGTTTGCAATTGCCAAAAATTGTACAAATTCCCGAGCTGAATTTCTACCAGCACCTTCGGCAATATTGGATGGTATGGAGACTGCTGCTCGATTAATTTGGCTAACTAGACCATATTTTTCTTTCTCAGGAAAACTCGAGGTCACTTTATAAACTTCGGTCACCAAATTCATCGCCTTTATCCAAACTTTTAAATTTTTGTATTTATGCATTAAACCATAACGCAAAAATTAAAAGATATATATCTCAATACTCACTACTAATTACTCATTACTAACCTCCCAATCGGATAACGCATAAACGTTTTTTCCAAATAATCGGAATGACGATATACCCAATCCAATTGTGCTGCACCACTTTTATTCAGCTGTTCGTTTTTAGTCTTCTCCTCATCTAATTGTTTTCTCAATTCCGGATTTTTCTTCAGGATTTCTGCACCAGTATCCTCAAATACGTAATTCGAGAAGTATTCCTTCTGCCCTAAAACGGAATCGAAGAAATTCCAGGCAAAGAAAGAATCTACCCCTTGAGGTTCAAGAGTTTCAACGATATAGCGATTTTGAGTTTGATTGACCCGAACCAAGTAATCGCCTTCATGAAACTGAACGGCCTGCTTAACGGCTTTTACAGTAACCTGGGTATGTAAATAATGTCCTTCGTACGGTTTAGCCGGACTCTTATAATCGGTTATGTAGTACATCTCGAGGTTCATAAGCGTGTCCTTCTTCAATCGCTCCAGCTGCACACCATTCAGTAGTAGTAAGTCGATAACCTCTTGCCAAGCCTGTGGAATTACATAAGCCAGTGGAGCTTGTACAGTTAATGTAGGTTTGAAGTGTTTAAACCAGGGAATATTTTTCTGGAAAGGTTTCGTACGGTCGTAAAACAAACGGGGCTGACCGCTGATCTCACTGGGTTTTCTACCGGCCTCAAAACCTTTGAAATAAAAACTATCCACCTTGGTTTCATCCAATTTCCAATTCAGAGCAAACTCTTTTTGCACTTTAGCTTGATTTAGCGCTTGTTTCCTGACTTCAGCAAGTTGATCGCTGTGCTTTTTCGAGAAATCGATAAAACACTCCATCAGGGCATAAGTTGCCTTCACACGCTGCTCGAAAGATTTGAGCATGTGTGTCTCGGGCACATAACCAATGGTTTGGTGCAAGGTGGTATAACCGGTACTAAACCGCGGAGTTTCCAAAAACGCTTCAATACCCAAATCGGGTGTTTCACCAACGTGATCTACATAAGGTGTCATATCCCAGCCTTTGGCTTTCATCTGGCTGAAAAGTGATGGCGTCAACTGCTCGGTCATGAACTTAGACAATACCGGACTCAGTTTATCGGCCTGGGTTTCAATCAAAGTCATGACGTATTGGTAATCTGCCCCGTTGCTGGTGTGATTATCGATGAAAATGTCAGGTTTCCACGTATTAAAAATCTCTTGAAAGGATCTTGAGTTTTTCGAATCGGTTTTAATGAAATCGCGGTTCAAATCTAAATTTCTGGAATTCCCCCTAAAACCATAGGCCTGCGGACCATTCTGATTGGCTCTGGAAGTGGATGAACGATTCAAACTCCCGTCGATATTGTAAATAGGAATAAAACAAAGTATCACATTATCCGGGATTGCATTGTTCTTCAACAAGTCGCGAACAAGCATCATGCTGGCATCAATACCTTCGGGCTCCCCGGGGTGAATTCCGTTATTAATTAAAATAATGCGTTTATTTTGCTGCCGAAGTAGAGTCGGATCAAAGACTTTATTTTTCGACAAAACGGCCAAATGCAAAGGCTTGCCGCTGTCTGTGGGTCCACAAGTAATGAGTTTTAACTGATCGTATGTTTTATCCAATTGCTGATAATACGCTATCGCTTCAGCATAGGTAGCCGTTGTGTTTTTATTCGGATCACGCTCAAACGGAGTAATTTGTGCAATTACATCTACACAGAAAATGACTAGGAATTGAACTAGAAATAGCTTTTTCATAGTGGAAAAATAAGATTTTATCTGGATTAATCGAATTGGATGGAGACTAAAAGCAAATGCTAGTCTAAAGCATCCTAGAAAATATTATTTTTAGCATTCAGGATTTGGATTACACATGGAAGCACTAAAAAGTTATCAATACACGGCATTAAATCGATTTTTAAACTACGTAAAAATCGACACCCAATCGGATCCTAATTCACCAACCTGCCCCTCTACAGAAAAACAAAAAGACTTAGGACGTGTATTGGTGAATGAGCTCCTAGAATTGGGTTTGAGTGATGCTCACCTGGATGAGCATGGCTATGTGTATGCCACGCTTCCGGCAACTACCGACAAAAATGTCCCTATAATTTGCTTCTGCTCACACATGGATACTTCTCCAGATTGCAGCGGAGCCGGTGTGAAACCCATTATTCATTACAATTATCTGGGTGAGGATTTGGTATTACCTGATGACCCGAATCAGGTTATTCGCTTGGCAGATCATCCAGATTTAAAAAATCAATTCGGGAATGACATTGTAAGCGCCAGCGGAACTACCTTATTGGGAGCCGATAATAAAGCGGGTGTGGCAGAGATTATGGATGTAGTCCATTTTTTTGTGAAACATCCGGAAGTTAAACACGGAACACTAAAAATTTTATTTACTCCCGATGAGGAAATTGGCAGGGGTGTAAATAAAGTGGATCTTAAAAAGTTAGGGGCCGATTTTGCATACACCGTTGATGGTGAAACACTTGGTTCGATCGAAAATGAAACTTTTTCTGCCGATGGCGTAAGCATCACTATACATGGCGTGAGCTCTCATCCTGGTTTTGCCAAAGGACACATGGAGAGTGCTATTAAAATCGCTTCTGAAATAGTTGCACAATTACCCAAAGAAAAACTGAGCCCGGAGAGTACCGAGGGTAAAGAAGGATTTATTCATCCAGTTGCCATACAAGGTAACGTAGAAGAAGCCCGCTTAGAATTCATCATTCGTGATTTTACAGACCAGGCTTTAGTGGAACACGAAAAACTAGTGGAAGCTATTACCGAAAAAGTACTGCTCCAGTATCCAAAATCTAGCTATTCGTTCAAGGTAACTGAGCAGTACCGAAATATGAAAAAAGTGCTGGACCAACATCCACAACTCATTGATTTCGGAATGGAGGCATTACGCAGGTCCGGACTCCAGCCTAAGCTTCAAAGTATTCGGGGAGGAACCGATGGCTCCAGACTTTCATTTATGGGATTACCATGCCCTAATATTTTTGCCGGCGAACATGCATTCCATAGTAAAGTGGAGTGGGTTTCTGTTCAGGATATGCAAAAGGCAGTCGAAACCCTAATTAATTTAGCGCTGATCTGGGAAGAAAAATCCTAAAAATAGAATCTGGCAAACCTGTTCATTCAAACGATTTCATTGGTATTGATGTTAACAGAAGGTAAACCCTTCTCAAACACATCGATATGGAAAATACTACATTGAAAATCAATGGGTTTAAATTCGCCCAAAACAAAAACCTACCAAAAACTATACTTTGCTTTTCCCACCTGCGCTGGGATTTTGTATTTCAACGCCCTCAACATCTATTGAGCCGTTTAAGTCAAAACTTTAACATTTACTTTTTCGAGGAACCCCAATTTGACGCAACAAGCAAAGCATACCTCCGACTGGTTAGTGTGCAGCAGAATGTGACCGTGATTGTTCCGCACCTGCCCTGCAATTTAACGCAGCAAGAGCAAATTACGCTTCAAAAAGATCTGCTTGACCGCTTACTAAATACCCAAAATCTTTCAGATTGTATATTCTGGTATTACACCCCCATGGCGCTTCAATTCTCCGAGCATTTGCACCCAAAACTCATCGTTTACGATTGTATGGATGAACTTTCGGCATTCAAATTTGCACCAAAGAATATAAGCCTACTAGAGCGGCAACTCTTAAAAATAGCCGATTTAGTGTTCACCGGAGGAGAATCGTTGTATCAAGCTAAAAAACATTTGCACAGCAATATGTATGCTTTCCCTAGCAGTATCGACACACTACACTTTAACCGGGCCCGAAAACCAAACAAGTTGAAACTGCGGAATAATTTAAACTTGAAGCTGGGCTATTCCGGAGTAATTGATGAGCGGTTTGATCTGGAATTAATACGTGCTATGGCCCTACAAAAGCCAAACTGGCTATTCGAAATTATTGGACCAGTGGTTAAAATCGATCCGAATGAACTACCCAAACTGCCCAATATCAGCTATACCGGTCCCGTTGATTACCAGAAACTCCCTGAATTTCTGTCCACTTGGGACATCGCTCTAATCCCCTTCCTCTTGAATGAAGCCACCCGATTTATCAGTCCGACAAAAACACCAGAGTACTTGGCAGCCGGTTTACCAGTCATATCAACGCCTATTCGAGATGTAGTTCATCCTTACGGGATAAACAAATTGGTTAAAATTGGTAGGTATGCACACGAATTTATACACCTGACGGAAGAATGGTTTCGGCGTACTCCAAAACAAAAGAAGAATTGGCTTAGCCAAGTTGATGAGTTTCTAAACCAACAATCTTGGGAGAAAACGTGTTCGGCCATGCTGCTCAAAATTGAAGAGACTCTAGAACAAAAACCGGTAATTTCTGTCGCCTAATTTCAAGCTGTGTAATACGTCATGAAGCCACTTGAAATACAGTCGGATTTAGAATTATGGGGTGGATTGGAGTGTACCATAAACCGGGTTGGCGACGATTTTTTTGATCAATTGCAGCATGCCGGCCATTGGAACAGAGCTGCAGACATTGCACAAATTACGGAATTGGGTATCCATAAAATCCGATATCCCGTTTTATGGGAACACCATCAAAAACAAAAAACTACTGCTATCAACTGGACACTTACCGAGCATCGTTTACAGCAATTACGAGAATTTGGCATCACTCCCATCGCAGGTTTGTTGCATCACGGTAGCGGACCCATTTTTACGCACTTATTGGATCCGGAATTTCCGCAAAAGTTTGCCAATTATGCTTTGCACGTTGCCAAAAAATTTCCGTGGCTAAACTACTATACCCCCATTAATGAACCTTTGACTACCGCCCGATTTTCAGGCTTATACGGTTTGTGGTATCCGCATTCGCGGGATGACTTTTCTTTTCTCAATATGTTAATCAATGAGTGTAAGGCCAGCATCCTGGCAATGAAGGCCATCCGCTCTGTAAACCCAGACTGTAAATGGATCCAAACCGAAGATCTTGGGAAAACGCATAGTACACAGCTGTTGCATTATCAGGCAGATTTTGAAAACCGGCGGCGCTGGTTAGGCTTTGACTTACTTGCCGGTAGAGTAAATGCAAGCCATCCACTTTGGGATTACCTGATTTGGGCGGGGCTAAACCCAAAACAACTCGACTGGTTTGAACAGAACGCCTTGGAACCAAACATCATCGGGTTTAATTACTACCTCACCTCGGAGAGGTATTTGGATGAAAATTTGATGAATTATCCGAAAGAAAATCAGGGAGCAAATCATCTTCACCCGTATGCAGATACCGAGGCGGTGAGGGCATGTCCTGAAAAGTTGAGCGGGATTAAAGAGCTTTTAACAGAAGCCTGGGCTTATTTGCGAAAACCCATGGCCATTACCGAAGTCCATTTGCATTGCAGCAGAGAAGAACAATTGAGGTGGATTAAAGAAATTTGGGAACAAGCTCAGGCCGTAAAACGTGAAGGCATCCCACTTTGTGCGGTAACGGTCTGGGCCCTAATGGGTTCATTTGGTTGGGATCGACTGCTTACCCAGGCAAAAGGAACCTATGAATCAGGAGTTTTTGATATCAGTAGCGGAACGCCACGACCAACGGCTCTGTTTAAATTAATTCAGCAATTGCCGCATAACGCAGAGCCCCACCATCCCGTTTTGGCTAAAGCGGGATGGTGGAAGAGAAAACTGTTGCTAGAAAATATTCCTCAAAGTTCATCGTTAAAACCCATAGTGATCATAGGCAAGAATGGAACGCTTGGGCAGGCATTTGCCCGAATTTGTGAGCAAAGGGCTATTGATTATAAATTATTAGATCGAACAAAATTAGACATCAGGGATATGGGAGCTATTGTAAATAGCATTCGTCGATACCAACCTTGGGCAATAGTGAATGCAGCCGGTTATGTTCAGGTTGATGCGGCAGAGTCGGAACCAGGAATGTGTTTTTCGAGCAATACACAGGGGGCGAAAAACTTGGCAAAAGCGTGTGCCGACTATCATATCTCACTACTAAGCTTTTCGTCAGATCTGGTGTTTGATGGCCATAAAACCAAACCTTATCTGGAAAATGATATTCCAAATCCTTTAAACGTGTACGGCCAAAGTAAAGTTCAAGCGGAGGAGCAGTTATTGAATACCTATCCAAAAACGTTGGTAATCAGAACAAGTTCGTTTTTCGGGCCCTGGGACGAGAAGAATTTTGCCAGCCGGGTTCTTCAGCAGCTCAATCTGAATCAAAAAGTGTATGCAGCGCAAGATCTTTTTATTTCTCCAACCTATATCCCCGAATTGGTAAATACCTGCCTCGATTTACTGATTGATGAAGAATCGGGAATTTGGCATTTGGCAAACCAAGCGGCACTCAGTTGGTTTGATTTTGCCTCGGCAATTGCCTGCCAAGCCGGGTACCGAAAAACGGAAATCATCGGGGTAAATGCCAGTGATTTGGGATTTATTGCCAAGCGACCAAAATACAGTGTGCTGAGTTCAACAAGGGGAGCCTTTCTAAGTGATTTGGATCAAGCACTTGCTCACTTTTTTAATCAACAGGAGATTTTAACTAAAAACTACTCGTAATGGAAGATTGGTACATTTCAGGTTCTGCAATTTCCGGCAGAGGATTGTTTACTGCCAAAACCATTGAACCGGGTGAACGCATACTGCGTTTTGAGGGAGAGCGAATTAGCCACGAATACACCCCTGAATTCGCAAAAATTGGTTCCAATTGGATTGGGGTTGGAGATCGAGAATGGATCATTCCTTCTTCAGAAAGCCCGGTATTGTTTTTAAACCATTGTTGTGAACCTAATGTTTTTATCAATGAACACCAGGAGGTAATTGCAGCACAAGTAATAACTGCCCATTCAGAACTATTGCTAGACTATTCCAGCACCGAACTGGATCCTTATTGGTCTATGAAATGCACTTGCAATCATCCCAATTGCCGAAAACTAATCAAAAGTTTTGTTTACCTATCTGCCGTAAAGCAATTAAAATACAAGCCTTACATTAATCCGGTTTATTGGCAATCCATCAACCATCATTTCATCCCTTAAAAGCAAAAAGGCCATCTCCATGGATGACCTAATTTCTTGAGCAAAGGGTTGCTTAATTCTCTTCTTCCCGGGCATCCTCATTTATATGACTCTCCGCCAATTGGGTTAGTTTTTGGTCTGCTGCCTTCTCTTCTTCAAGTGTCTCATTGAGTAAATCAATGATCTGATCATCCAATTCCAGAACAGCAGCAATGGTTTTTAAAGTGCCGTAGGTAGCAATTTCATAATGTTCTATTTTCTGAGCAGAAGCAATCAAACCCACATCTCGGGTTAAGGTTCCACCCTCTGTTTTATCAATAATGGTTCTGCTTTCCTCAATCAAACCATCCATGCCTTCACAACGCTTACCAACGGCTCGCTTGTCAACCAGCTCAAAAATTTCTTCTAAACGCTCTACCTGATTTTGAGTTTCGTCCAAATGTGCATTCAACAGCTCTTTCAAATCTTCGGAGGTGGCAGCCTTAGCCATTTTCGGTAAATTTTTAACGATATACTTTTCAGCCCAATACACATCTTTGAGTTCGGTTACAAACAAGTCGAACAAGGCTGAATCTTGATAGTCCATAGTGTTTTTTCGGGGAGTTGGTGTGGTAGTTTTCATAACTGTCGATTTAATTCTTACTAGCATAAAAACAGCCCCGATTTGACTTGGTTTCAATTTTAAAAAATTTGATGATTAAAAATTGCGTGGGGAAGTACACCAGGGGAATAGGTACTGCGACTACCCATGAACAAAGCATACGCCCACGCAATTGGTGCAGCAGAGCAGATTTTTTGTTCAGTTATAAATCGCAGTTTCCCCAAAAAGCTGATGCAGTACGATGGAGATTTAATACAATCTCTGGCAATTCAGTGAGAAACAAATATACTGAATTATCAGCAATTTTATTGCTTAAAAATTATAAAATAAGAATTTTCAGTTTATTGTGGTAGTAAAAATAAACTTGGGATTAAACTCAAGATTTTGAAGGTACGGCCACTAAATTACTTGTGGCCATAGCTAATAATTTACCCTGCTTATTGAAAAGTTCTCCCTGCAGGTAAACTACTGTTCTACCATTTCGAATTACTTTCGCTCTGGCAATAACCTCGTCACTTACTCGGGCTGCCTGAACAAAATCTACCGAAAGATTTAAAGAAACAAAAGGTTGATCTTTACCCAGGCTAGCCACACAAGTGCCAATTACATCATCCAAAATTCCGGCAATAACTCCACCGTGTAATGATCCATGCGGATTGGTCATATCTGGTCTTACGGTATAACGAATGGATAAGTCGCCAAACTCAACCGTTTCTACAATACCATCTAGCCAGTGCGCAAAAGGCGAAGGACTTTTTTTGGTTGATTCGCCAATGTGAGCCCTTAACCAAGCCAATTTCGGATTATCCATAGTGTCTTATTCAGATTTTTTAGCCCAATTGTCTTTTAAGGTAACCGTGCGATTGAATACCAAATTATCCGCTGTGGAATCGGGATCTAAAGCAAAATAGCCTTTTCTGATAAACTGATAACCCTTGCCTTGCTGAGCTTGCAGTAAATCGGGCTCAATGTAAGCCTGCTTAATTATTTGCAAACTATCCGGATTGATGTACTCCTTAAAATCTCCTTCTTCATTTGAAGGATCTTCAACCTGGAATAAACGGTCATACAATCTGATTTCAGCGGTTTTGGCGTGGGCAACGCTCACCCAATGGATAGTCCCTTTAACATGTATGCCACTCGTATCGTTACCTGATTTGGACTCAGGAATATAAGTACAATGAATTTCGGTCACTTTGCCGCTTGCATCTTTCACAAAATCGCGACACTCTACAATGTATGCATGCTTTAATCGGACCATCAAGCCGGGACCTAAACGGAAGAATTTTTTAGGAGGTTCTTCCATAAAATCTTCGCGTTCAATCCACAATTCTTTGCTAAACGGAATCGCTCTGGCGCCTTCACCGCCTTCTACCTCAGGATTATTTTCACCATGTAGTAGTTCTTCTTGACCTTCCGGATAATTGGTAATCACCAACTTAATTGGATCCAATACCGCCATGCGGCGCCAAGCCGTTTTATTCAAATCTTCGCGAATACAAAACTCAAGTAAACTCATCTCGATCAGGTTTTCGCGTTTGGCTACACCAATACGATCGCAGAAATTACGAATACTTGCAGGTGTATAACCTCGACGACGCAAACCGCTGATGGTCAGCATGCGTGGATCGTCCCAACCGTTTACGTGTTTCTCATTTACCAATTGCAGCAATTTGCGTTTACTCATTACCGCATAATTGATGTTTAAGCGAGCAAATTCGTACTGATGGCTGGGGAAAAGCTCTAGTTTTTCAATGAACCAATCGTACAGGGGACGATGGGGAATAAATTCAAGTGTACAAATGGAATGGGTAATTTGTTCGATGGCATCACTTTGTCCGTGAGCAAAATCATACATCGGGTAGATACACCATTTATCTCCGGTACGGTGATGATGCGCATGTTTAATGCGGTACATCAAAGGATCGCGAAGATGCATGTTTGGCGAAGCCAGATCAATTTTAGCCCGCAAAACCTTGGCGCCATCCGGGTATTTACCGGCTTTCATTTCTTCAAACAAACGCAGATTTTCGTCTACACTTCTATCGCGGTAAACCGAGGGTTTGCCAGGCTCAGTTGGTGTTCCTTTGCCAGCTGCAATTTCTTCGGCGGTACTATCATCTACATAAGCCAAGCCCTTTTTAATCAGCTGAACGGCAAAATCGTACAATTGATCGAAATAATCGGAAGTATAAAGTTCTTGTGCCCACTTAAATCCCAACCACTCAATATCTTTTTTGATACTCTCTACATATTCGGTTTCTTCAGTTACTGGGTTGGTGTCGTCAAAACGCAAATTCGTTTTGCCTTTGTATTTTTCGCCAAGCGTAAAGTTTAGGCAAATGGATTTAGCATGACCAATATGAAGGTAGCCATTAGGCTCAGGCGGAAAACGAGTTAATACACGGCCACCGTGTTTGCCAGTTTTAATATCTTCCTCAATTAGCTCTTCTAAAAAATTTAACGACCGTTCTTCGCTCATATAGTTGATATATTGTTGGGGCATTACGCCCAAGGAGGTCAAAAATAATAAAATTACCGCTCTTTTTGAGTTTAGCACCACTAGTGGGGCCACTGAATCCAGCAATTGAGTTTTTCTTAGTACTTTTACGCTCGCTAATTAATCAATAATACCTTGAAAAGACCGATTCGAGTTTTAATAGCAAAAGTTGGATTAGACGGACACGATCGTGGAGCCCGAATTATTGCTACCTCCTTACGGGATGCCGGCATGGAAGTAATTTATACGGGCTTACGTCAAACTCCAGAAATGGTGGTGAATACTGCCTTGCAGGAGGATGTGGATGCCATTGGTGTATCTATTCTTTCGGGAGCACACCTCACTGTTTTCCCAAAAATTATTGAACTCATGAAAGCCAAAGGATTGAACGATGTATTGCTTACCGGCGGAGGAATTATCCCGGAAAGCGATATGAAAGCCTTGCGTGAAATGGGCGTCGGTGAATTGTTTGCTCCAGGCACTTCAACCTCTGAAATTGTCAACTACATTACTACATGGGTGGCGCAAAACAGAAATTTTTAACCAATCTAACATGACCTACGAAAATCTCCTTCTCGAAATCAAAGACCGCGTTTTGTGGATCACCATAAATCGCGAAAGCAAATTAAACGCATTAAATAAAGCCACCTTGGCCGAATTGCATTTTGCTTTGAGCGATGCTTTCCAAAATCCGGAAGTGGGTGGCATCATCCTAACCGGTGCCGGGAGTAAAGCTTTTGTAGCTGGTGCTGATATATCAGAATTTGCCGGTTTGAGTTTGGATGAAGGACGAGTTTTTGCCCAAGAAGGCCACCACAAGGTGATGGATATTATCCACAACAGCGAAAAACCAATTATCGCAGCCATAAATGGTTTTGCTTTAGGTGGCGGATTGGAGTTGGCCATGGCCTGCCATATTCGCATAGCTGCGGATAATGCAAAGCTGGGTTTACCCGAGGTGACTTTAGGATTAATTCCTGGTTACGGCGGAACGCAACGTCTGGCACAATTGGTTGGTAGAGGCAGAGCCTTAGAACTCATCTTAACGGCTGACATGATTGCTGCAGAGCAAGCTTTTCAAATTGGATTGGTAAATCAAGTGGTTAGCCAGGACGATCTGATGGCTACTGCAGCAGAAAAAATGCAAAAAATCTTAAGCCGGGCACCCGTAGCACTAGCCGCTGCCATTCAAGCCGTAAACGCATCATTGGTTGATGGCGTTAATGGCTTTGAAGTAGAGATTGATCAGTTTGGCCGTTGCTTTGATACCGAAGATTTTAACGAAGGGGTTGCTGCATTCTTGGAAAAACGCAAAGCCAACTTTACCGGAAAATAATTCTTATTTGTAACTAATAAGATAATTCTAAAATTGCTTATATTTATTAAAAGCCGCTAGGCTGAGCTTTTAGAATAGTTCTATAAGCGAATTCTACCTAATTCGCAACACTATGAAACGAATCCTGATCATTGATGATGAAGTCAATATTGGCTCATTATTGTCCAAATTTTTAAGCAGAAATGGCTTTGAAGTTGAAACCAGCATGAGTGGCGCTCAAGCCAGAGAATTATTAAGTTCCGGAAAATTCAATCTTGTACTCTGTGACTTTAGGCTAAAAGATACCGATGGCCGTGAACTATTGAAGGAGATCAAAGCCAATTATCCGGAAACTGGTGTAATTATCATGACTGCCTATTCAGACATACGTTTGGCAGTTGAACTCATTAAAATGGGTGCTTACGATTACATCAGCAAGCCATTATACCCAAATGAGATCTTAAATACCATTAACAAAGCTTTGGCAACACAAGAGGCCCTGGCACTTAATCCCGGCACAGAAAGTCCGGCACAAACGAAACCGTCGGTAAAGTTGAATACTGCATTACCAGACGATTTTATCGTTGGGAAAAGTGCCGCATCACAAGAACTCATACGCCAGGTTGATTTGGTAGCGCCGACAAATTACAGTGTTATTCTCTACGGCGAAAGTGGCACCGGAAAAGAAGCGGTGGCAAAAAGCATCCACCTCAAAAGTCAACGTAGAGACAAACCTTTTATCGCGTTGGATTGTGGCTCTTTGAACAAGGAACTGGCCATAAGCGAGTTCTTTGGGCATGAAAAAGGTTCGTTTACAGGTGCTTTAACCACTAAAATTGGGCATTTTGAAATGGCGAATGGAGGAACGTTGTTTTTAGATGAGATTGGTAATTTATCGTACGAAAGCCAAATGGCTCTACTGAGAACGGTGCAAGAGCGGAAAGTAAAACGAATTGGGAGCACCAAAGAAATCGACCTGGATGTGCGCATCATTGTGGCTACCAATGAGAATTTGCCCAAGGCTATAGCAGAGGGTCATTTCAGAGAAGATCTATACTATCGTTTCAATGAATTTATGATTCAGTTACCGGCATTGAGAGAGCGTGGCGAAGATCTGATGCTTTTTGCGAATCACTTTTTAGCCTTGGCAAACCAGGAATTGGGCAGAAAAGTAGAGCGTTTCTCTGATGAAGTAATTCAGCGTTTCAAAACCTACCGCTGGCCTGGAAATGTTCGAGAACTAAAAAATGTGGTCAGGAGAGCGGCACTGCTTAGCCAAGGTGGAGAAATTTCATTAAAAGATCTGCCTTTAGAAATTTCTATCCCTGTTTCTGCAGATAATACCTTGAAAGGAATTGCACATCCTGCCCCACAGGCTCCTAGAAATGATTTGAAAAATATTGCCCACGAAGCGGAATACGAAACCATCATGAATGTACTCAAAGAGGTAAAGTACAACAAGAGCAAAGCGGCAGAGTTATTAAACATCGATAGGAAAACACTTTACAACAAAATGAAGGTTTTAAGCATCAAATAAGGCAAGCGAATACTAAAATAGCCTGATTTTCGTATTGTATTAATTGAATTCAAATTAATACTTATGAAAATACATCGATTCGTGATTGCAGTAATGGTGCTCGGCCTAACTTGTTCCAAAATTCAGGCACAAGATACTGCCGGGGGAACTACCATCACCCGAAGCAATCAGACAAAATTCCCCTTGTTCAAAGGCCATTTGCCCTACCGCACCTGGTCGGTTAGTGCACATGCAGGTGCACTGTCACCTATAGTTTATACAGGCGGCACCAATGATTTTTCAAAATGGGACGCAAACCTCGGTTTTGGACTTAGTGTTCGTAAACAATTAGCACATTCTTTTGGTTTGGAAGCAAGTTTTACCAGTGGACGGCTCTCGGGAAACAACAAAGATCAATTGGGCGGCATCGCCTACGGATTTAAATCGTTTGAAACCCGCATTAGGGTAAGTAGTTTAATGGGCGTTGTAAACGTAGCAACTGTTGACTTTTTAAGAAAAGAGAACTGGATCAATTTCTTGGTTAAAGCCGGCTATTCGGTTACTACCTATTCCAACAGTGTGGTTGATGCCAATGACCAAATCATCTACAATAGTAATCTTGCAACCAAACATCAATTTACCGATAAACGATCAATACCTGCCGGGGTTGGCGTTAAATTCAAAATATCCGATCACCTGAATTTCGATCTGGGCTACAACATGTATTTTGTGAATAGCGATGATGTGGATGGTGCGGTGGTGAAGAGCACTTCTAAAGATAAATATTCGTATGCCTATAGCGGCCTCGAATTTTCTATCGGGAAATACAAAAAACCTACCTTAGACTGGGCAAATCCGCTAGCCATTATGTATGATGATTTAGTTCTGAGAAACGATTCGGCTGCCTTAATAGCCTTGCGGAAACGGGTTAGCACGCTGGAAAAAGAAGTGGATGACCTGAAATGCGACTCGGATAATGACGGTATTGGCGACCTGTTCGACAAGTGCCCTTCTACCCCACCAGGAGTTACTGTTAGCGGATCAGGTTGCCCATTAGACACCGATCAGGATAGTATTTACGATTATGTAGACAAATGTCCCTTGGTAAAAGGAACAAAAGCCAATAATGGTTGTCCGGAGATTGAAAAAGTACAAACCATTACACGACCTCCAATTCAATTGACTCCAGAAGAGCAAAAAATATTACAAGATGTATTCGAAAATCTGGAGTTTGCAACTGGTAAATGGATCATCAAGGCGGTTTCATTCCCATCATTAAATAAACTAGCCTCTTTATTAATTACCAAACCGAATTACAGCCTTAAAATCAGCGGGCATACGGATGCCGTAGGTTCAGAAAAAGCAAATCAAACGCTTTCTGTAAACAGGGCAAACGCGGTAAAAGGCTATCTGGTTAAACGGGGTGTATCGAAAAATAAAGTTGAAGCGAGAGGTTATGGCGAATCACAACCGATTGCGGATAACGACACTGAAGAAGGTCGTCAAAGAAACAGACGGGTAGAGTTTAACATTTTCTAGTTTTTGATTGAAAAAATCCTGCCCTAATCGTTGGGGCAGGATTTTTTTATGCCAAAACCTTATGTAACTTTAAGTGTTAGAAGAAAATTATCCAGATGCCCAAATACAATCCCGCACAAAATAACACCGTTGTACTCATCATTCTCATCGCCTTGGGTGCATTTTTACTGTACTCACTGCGTATCATCGCCGGAACCTTGTTAAGCACACTGGTACTGTATACCATCTTCAGACCTATCTACCTGCATTTGACACAAAAGTGGCATTGGAATAAATCATTGGCAGCAATTGGCATTATTTTCAGCTCATTAATCATTATTGTATTCCCTATTCTGTCATTAAGTTTGATGGTTATCAATAAGGTTTCTGAGTTTCAGCAAAAACCAGAAGATATTCAAAAACTGATTGAGCGCTTTGAGACCTATGTGGGATCAACGTTCAATATACCTCATGCCTTAGAAAAGATCATTTCCCGATTAAATACGTATGCTACTGAGTTATTCCCAGCAATAATTGGTGGTGCAGCAAATATTTTCTTGGGAATACTGATTATGTATTTCCTGTTGTATTTCATGTTTACCCAATACCAAACATTCGAAAAAGGCTTACTGAAATACGCTCCATTTAAGAAAGCCGATGCCATTAAGTTTGCTTACGAATTACGAAATACGACCTACTCCAATGTGCTGGGGCAAGGATTTATTGCTTTGGTACAAGGCAGCTTGGTTAGTTTAAGTTTTTACATTTTCGGGGTTCAGGATGCCATTTTTTGGGGGATCATTTCTACATTTTTATCTTTTCTTCCCATTGTTGGGGCACCTTTTGTATTTATACCGGCTGCACTTATCCAACTCTCAAATGGGAACACCACAGCAGGTTGGGGGATTTTACTTTGGGGCTTAATCATCGTAATCAATATCGATAACGTTATTAGACTGATTTTGGCGAGAAAAATAGCAGATACACATCCCATTATCACCGTAATTGGCGTGATCATCGGCATTCCGGTTTTTGGTATATTGGGTTTGGTCTTCGGTCCATTACTCTTATCCTATTTTATTTTAACATTTAAAATTTACGATCAGAACAAATCGGTCGATCCTAAAGTCTAAAATCTACTAGAGCAAACAATCTGTTATTTTGGTTTGTAATTAAACATAAACGATTACTCACCAATTGATAATTTGAAACACTATGAGCACTAACACGAAAATTGTAATAGCCCTGCTGGCCGGTGTTGCCGTGGGTGCTACTTTAGGTATTTTGTTTGCCCCCGAAAGTGGATCTGAAACCAGAGAAAAATTAAACAATGCCTTAAAGGATTTGGGAGATAGTATTAAAGATTTAGCCGATAGTGGCCTTGAAGATTTAAATGAAACTGTAGACGGCATGACCAATAGTTAACATCAAGTTCAACACCATATGGAAAACCAACAAACTGAGCAAGAGGGTCTGTTTGAACGAATCAAAGAGTACGTTCAACTCAGAATTCGCTTGGCTGTATTAGTCAGTACGGAAAAAACTGCGGAAGGCTACGCTTCAATCGTAAGCAATTTACTATTGGGCGTTTTTCTGGTCATGGCTTTTTTATTTGGAAGCTTAGCTTTAGCCTTTTATCTGGCTGAGCGATTCAACAGCACCTGGTGCGGATTTTTGTGTGTTGCTGGGATTTACCTGTTAATCGCTTTGATTTATCTGTTGCTGAAGAAAAAAATGGTTGAAAAACCCTTAATGGACCAAGCTGTACGAAAGTTTTTGGCGGAGAAAGGAGGGTTGGATGAATAAGCCTAAAATTACAAGTATTGGCGATTTGCGGTCAGAAATTATGCGCTTGAAAGCAGAGGTTGAGGAACGTGAATTGAGCATTCAACGAGATGTTAACCATTTGGTTGAACAAGTGAGGATGCCACTTGACTTGCTGAAAAAAATCAGTTCCTGGTTTACGGGGGAGAAAAACAGCAAAGAAGCAATCTCAAGTGATTGGGTAACCACGCTTGCTCAGTTAGGATTCCCCTACTTACTGAACAGCATATTCTTTAAAAAATCGGGGATTGTAATGAAAGCACTGATCGCTTTTGTTTCACAGCAAGCTGTAAAAGGCATCAATGTAGATACCATTACTTCCTGGATAGAAAAAATCAGCCACTGGATTAAGAAAGAAGGCAAGAAAAAAGAGCAAGAAACCGAACCCAAAACTGATGGTCAGGATCTATCCTGATCAGATTTTACCGTTTTCTAGATCAGCATAAATCTGTTCAATCAAAGGCAGGTTACGCTCGTAAATTACTTTACGTTTCAAGCTCAGTTTCGGAGTCATTTCACCGGCATCAATGCTCCATTCCTTGGTCAGCAGTTTAAATTTCTTAACCTGCTCCCAACGTCCGAAACTTGCATTGTAGCGATCCAACTCTCGTTGGTATTTATCCAAAACTTCAGGATTTTGAACCATTTGCTCCGGATTGGTATAGGCAATCCCTTTCTTTTCGCACCAGGCTTCGAGTGCCGGAAAATTGGGAACAATAAGTGCAGATGGGAATTTTCGGTTCTCACCAATAACCATTACCTGTTCTATTAATGTCGATTCTTTGAATTTATTTTCGAGCGTTTGCGGAGCAACGTATTTACCGCCGGCTGTTTTAAAAATCTCTTTTTTACGATCTGTAATTTTCAAGAAACCATCGCCAACAATCTCACCAATATCGCCGGTATGGAACCAACCTTCTGCATCAATCACTTCGGCCGTTAAATCCGGGCGATTGTAATAACCTTTCATAATGTTCGGTCCCTTACACAAAATCTCACCATCCTCGGCAATCTTCACCTCCACATTTGGAATAGGCTTACCTACCGTTCCAAATTCGGCCTGGTATTTATCCAAACGATTTAAACTGATTACAGGAGAAGTTTCGGTAAGTCCATAGCCTTCTAAAACAGGTATACCGGCAGCCCAGAATACCCGAGCCAAACGCGGTTGTAGTGCAGCTCCCCCAGACATCAGGGTTCTTACTTCTCCGCCTAGGGCCTCACGCCATTTTACAAAAATTAATTTATCGGCAATAGCTCTCTGAAACTCGTACCAAGATCCATTTTTACCATACAGCTCATAGCGATTTGCTAATTCTAAAGCCCAGAAGAATAATTTGCGCTTAATGCCGGTTAATGCCGATCCTTTCTCAACAATACGGTCGTAAATTTTTTCAAGCATACGAGGTACAGTTGTAAATCCGTAAGGTTTTACATCTTGGATATCGGCCATTACGGTTTCTAAACTTTCTGCATAGTATACACTAACACAAGCGTAACAATTCATATAAAAAACCATGCGCTCAAAAATGTGCGACAAGGGCAGAAAACTAATTACTCGCTCCAATCCTGAAGGGTATGCATGGAGTGTGTCCATCAAGTTACTTACCAAATTGTGGTGAGTCAGCATCACTCCTTTGGGTGTTCCGGTTGTGCCTGAAGTATAAATTAAGGTTACCAAATCTTCGGGGCTTACCTGATCGCGGTAAACGCTTAACTCGATATCTGAATGGGAAGCACCCAGGCTTAAAATTGAACTCCAGTTAGTGCTGGACTGGCTTTCATCAAAACAAAAAATAGCGAGTTCGAGCTTTTCTTTTTCTTTAATATCCTGCAACTTTTGTGCAAGCTCTTCGGTGCCAACAAAAACAGTTTTGATATTCGCATCGGTTAAGATGAAACGAATATCATTACCAGAAAGTGTTGGATACATAGGCACCTGTGTAGCACCAATTTGCATGATCGCGAAATCGCAAATATTCCACTCAGGTCTGTTGGCCGACATGATGGCCACTTTATCTCCCTTTTGAATACCCGATGCTATTAAACCCCTGCTGGTTTGATCAACCAATTGAGTAAATTCTTTGGGGCTATACTTTATCCACTTGCCTTTACGTTTACCTGCTACAAGAACTTCTCTAGGGAAATTCTCTAAAAGGTGCGGTAATAAGTCATGAACACGTCTTAAAGCAGTCATCAGGGTAGAAAAGGTGGTTTATTGTTACAACTTGTAAAAATTCAAATGCACGTAAAATCGAGCAGTACTTAAACTTACCCAGATTTATTCCAGAATCATTGAATATGCAATTTTTTGACTAAAAATTAACAAAAAAATCCCAAAAATGAAAAAAACAATTCTTGCTCTCAGTCTAACATTAGTATTAAGTACAACTTATGCCCAGTACAAAAATGCCATCGGCGGACGTTTTGGCGTGGCGAACGGTATAAGTTTTAAAACCTTCGGGAAACAAAATCGGGCTTTCGATTTCATCCTAAATTTTCAGTCTCGAAATGATTATTCTTATTTCAGATTCACCGGCTTGTACGAGATCCATCAAGCCATTAACAATGCAGACGGACTACGCTGGTATTACGGATTTGGTGGAAGTGTAGGCTCCAGAAACTACAAACCTACCGACACTAATGATGTACTTCTAGGTCTTGATGGGGTAATCGGACTCGATTATAAATTCAATGGGGCCCCGATTAACTTGGCTTTAGACTGGAAGCCGACCCTAGAAGTTAGCCCGAATACAGAATTTGTGGGTGATGGGCTGGGCTTGTCTATCCGGTTTACCTTTTAGCACAAACAAAAAACGGCCTCTTGAAATGAAGAGGCCGTTTTGTAGTGAATTAAAGCTTAAGCCATTTTTTTCGAACAGCCAATTGTTCGGCACTAGGATTTTCGACAGAAACAATTCGGTATTTTACGGCAGGATTGCGGCTTAGAGTCACTTGTAGGCTCTTAGTTAAACCGTCACGAACGATATCTACCTGAACGGTTGAACCAATTGGCTTGCTTGCAATAAGTTTATCCAATTCGCGTGGAGCCGGGTCTAATTTCTGTCCGTCCACACTTTTAATTTCATCATTTACATTGATGCCATATTTCCAAGCCGGACTGTCTCTCAAAACTGAAGTGACTAAAATTCGACCATCTCTAACCACGGTTGTTGCACCCAAATACGATTCGTTACGTTGTGCAAAATCGTCTGAAATTGTGTAACCGGCGTATGACAGGTACTGAGTATAATCGGGTGCTTTAACCCCATCTACATAATCTTTGTAAAACTGATCGAACGATTTACCTGCGATTTTTTCTGCCATGGCTTTGAACTCGGCATCGGTATAGCCACGACCCTGTTTTTTGTAATATTCATCATAAACGGCCTTCATCACATCGTCAAGACCTTTTTTAGCACCGGTAGCTTTTAGTAACTCTAAATCCATTAGCATAGCGATGATAGCACCTTTATCGTAGTACGATATGCTGGAGTTGCGTGAGTTTTCATTCGGACGGTATTGCTTGATCCAAGCATCGAAGCTGGCCTCGCTGGCCGACTGCACGAAACTACCCGGTTGATTGGCTACCAAACTCATCCCTGAAGACAGGATATCGAGGTATCGGTCTGGTGTAGTAAACCCAGCTCTGCGAACAAACAGATTATCGTAGTAGGCGGTGTAGCCCTCAGCAATCCAGAGATTCGTGGTGTAATTTTCCTCATCATAATTGAATGGGCCCAAAGCAATCGGGCGCATGCGTTTCACATTCCACAAATGGAAATACTCATGGGCTACCAAACTCAAAAATCCTTCGTAGGTATTCGGGTTGGTATACCCATTTCTAGAAGCACCCAAAACTGTGGAGTTCAAATGTTCCAAACCGCCGCCGCCATTTGCGTAATTGTGGACAATAAATACATAATGCTTATTCGGATTTTCACCAAAAACCGCGGTTGTTTCTTCCACAATCTTGGCCATGTCTACTTTTAACCGCTCTTTATCGTAATTGCCGCCTCCATACATCGCTACTTCGTGGCGTACGCCGGCTGCAGTAAATTCGAATACATCCTGATTACCCACTTCAATTGGAGAATCGTAAAGCACATCGAAGTTGCTGGCAAAATAGGTAAAGGTTTTACCCTTAACCGGCTCTAAACCTGTAGAAACCTGATTCCATCCCTGAAAAGGCTTGATAGTTACAGTTGATGATTTTTGTACCTGACCTGCCGGATACATGAAAATCCCAGTAGGAGATAAAAAGGCATGTGAAGCATCAATAAAACTGGTTCTTACCGAAATTTCAAAGCTATAAACCCTGTAATTGATTACTATTTTATCCTTTTTAGCCGCCTGGATACGCCAGGTATTTTTAGTCGTTTTTTGAAAACTCAACTGCTTACCTTTTGCATCGGTAGCAGAGAAAGCCTCCACATTTTTAGCAAACTCCCTCACGAGGTAAGATCCCGGGGCCCAAACCGGCATCTTCACTTCAAGCACTTCTTGATTATTGCCTGAAATTTGCATTTGAACATCGGCATAATGAGCCTGAGGTTCAGTAAATGAAACTTCAAAGTGAATAGCACTTTGGGCGAATGCCGAACTAGTTAAAACTGTCATAAATAAGATCAGTAAATGGTATCGAATGGTAAAATAATGTTTCATGATATGCTCTTTCAAACAAAAGTATAGTTTATAATGAAATCGTAAAACGATAAAAGTAGCAATCCTGTAAATTATTGGATACAGTCCCTAGCTATAAGAGATAAAAGCCTATTTTTGTCAAAATTCTGCATTCATCTGCTCAAGAGCATCGCAATTTATTCTACATGAAACGTAAAAATATTATCTATTTAATTTTAGGTCTGGTATTGGCAAGTGGTATTATTTTCCGGATTACTAAAAACCGACAACTGGGCAGCGAAGGTAAAGGGGGTAAAATGGGCGCCATGAAAGGCGGGAAGGGCGGTATGATGCCTCCAAGCAAAGTTAATGGAGTAGTAATTGCGCCACAAAACTTCGAAAGCAGCTTGTCCTTAAGTGGATCTATTGAAGGGAGCGAAATGGTTCAGATTCGCTCAGAAATTTCAGGCTTAGTAAAAGGAATTTATTTTCAGGAAGGAAGTACCGTAACTCAAGGCCAACTTTTGGTCAAGTTGAACGATACCGAATTGCAAGCACAGCTAAAGCAAGCTTTGAGTAAAGAAAAGCTAGCTGCCGAAACCGAATCAAGAGCCAAGCAATTACTCAAAAAAGAAGCAATTAGCCAAGAAGAATACGATGTGGCCCTTGCCGAATTGAATTCTTTGAAAGCGCAAACCGAACTTATCAGAGCACAATTATCTAAAACAGCCATAAAAGCTCCCTTTAGCGGACGAATTGGCTTGCGGAGTATTTCTGCAGGCGAATACCTAACACCATCTGCCACGATTGCCCGTTTGGTAAACAGCAATCAGGTTAAAATTGCTTTCTCAGTGCCTGAGAAATATGCAGGCAAAATTGATAAGAATAGCCAAATTGAATTTACCATTGCCGGTTCTACCGAAACTTTTCAGGCTAAAATTTATGCCATTGAGCCGGGCATCGAAACAACTACCCGTACGCTTCAGCTAAAAGCGCTTGCCAATAACCCAAAAGGAGTTTTATTGCCGGGATCTTTTGCTAAAATAAACTTGCCGCTTCAACGCATTAAAGATGCTTTGCTAATTCCAACGCAATCCATCATCCCGGTACTGAGAGGCAAACAAGTTTACATCAGCGAAAACGGTTTGGCAAAACCCGTTATGATTGAAACCGGACCAAGAACTGATAAGGACGTTTTGGTACTCTCGGGTTTGAAGGTTGGCGACACCTTGCTAACCACCGGTATCATGTCGTTAAAACCAGAAACTCCGGTTAAAGTAACCGTGAAAAACTAAGGCCATGAGTTTATCAAGTACCAGCATAAAACGTCCGGTTCTGGCTATTGTCATGAACCTAACCTTAGTTTTGTTCGGATTAATCGGGTTTCATTTCTTAGGTGTTCGGGAATTCCCGTCCATTGATCCACCCGTAGTTTCAGTTCGTACGGCTTATCCCGGAGCCAATGCTCAGGTTATCGAATCGCAAATTACCGAACCACTGGAAAAAGCGATTAACAGTATCGATGGTGTAAAGAATATTTCCTCTTCCAGTAACCAGGGCTCCAGTAATATCAATGTGGAGTTTAACCTGAATAAAGATTTAGAAGAAGCCGCCAATGATGTCCGTGACCGGGTTTCGCAGGCGGTACGTTCTCTTCCAAAAGACATCGACGGACTTCCGGTAGTTGCAAAAGCGGATGCGAATGCAGAGTCTATCCTGTCCATGACCATCGAAAGCAGTAAAAGAACGCAATTGGAATTGAGTGATTATGCCGAAAATGTGATTGCCCAACGTATTCAAACCATTCCGGGAGTGAGTAATGTGCAGATCTGGGGGCAAAAAAGAATGGCCATGCGTATCTGGATTGACCCTGCTCGAATGGCCGCTTACCGGATTACTGCACTAGATATTAAAAACGCCCTTGACCGCGAAAACATTGAACTTCCTTCGGGCAAAATTACTGGAGATGCTACCGAGCTTTCGGTTAAAACCATGGGTAACCTCACCAGCGAAGACGACTTTAATAATCTGATTATCAAAGAAGATGGCGTAAATATTATCCGCTTACGCGACGTGGCAAACGTGGGCATTGCTGCCGAAAACGAAGAAACCATGTTGCGCATTTCGGGTAAACCTATGATTGGTATGGCGCTGGTACCACAACCGGGTGCCAACTTTCTGGATATTGCCGACGAATTCTATAAACGATTTGATCAGTTAAAGAAAGATTTACCGAAAGACTTTAAGATTGATATTGTTATTGATAACACCGTTTTCATTAAAAGATCTATCAATGAGGTAGCCGAAACCGTTGTGCTTTCGCTCATATTGGTTATCCTGATCATTTATGTATTTTTTAGAGATTGGAGTATTGCGTTCAGACCATTAATCGATATTCCAGTATCGCTGGTGGCTACTTTTTTCATCATGTACCTTTTTGGGTTTTCCATTAACGTACTCACGCTTCTGGCCATTGTTTTAGCAACAGGCTTGGTGGTGGATGATGGTATCGTGGTAACTGAAAATATTTACAAAAAGGTGGAAGAAGGGTACTCGCCATTTGAAGCGGCCATCAAAGGTTCAAACGAAATATTCTTTGCGGTTATCTCTATTTCCATAACACTTGCTGCTGTTTTCCTTCCGGTGATTTTCTTAGAAGGATTCGTGGGCCGGCTTTTCCGAGAATTCGGTGTAGTAATTGGAGCGGCAGTGCTCATCTCGGCATTTGTATCCTTAACCCTAACGCCGATGTTAAACGCCTATTTAATGCGTGGACATCAGAAAAAGAGCAAATTTTACGAAATCACTGAGCCGTATTTTGAGCAAATGAACCGCTCGTACCGGGAGTCCTTAGAGCGCTTTTTAGAAAGACCAAAACGCTCGTTCTTTATAGTTTTTGCCTGTATTGGCTTGATTGCTCTTTTTTGGGTGATTATTCAGAAAGAAACGGCTCCATACGATGACAGAAGTGCCATCAATATGCAAATTAGCGCCCCAGAAGGTGCTTCGTATGAGTATACTGACAATTTCATTTTGAAATTATCGCAATTGGTAGAAGACTCCATACCAGAGAAACGAATTAACCTGACCGTGACCGCTCCGGGTTTTGCGGGTAGCGGAGCCGCCAATACCGGTTTTGTCAGACTTCGCTTGGTGGATCCGGATAGTAGAGATCGGAGCCAAAGTGAAATTACCGATAAGCTCACCAAAATGACCAAGGGCTTTTCGGAAGCTAAAACTACTGTATTGCAACAACCCACCATTTCTGTTAACCGAAGAGGTGGCTTGCCGATCAATTACATAATCCAGGCTCCGAATTTTGAAAAGCTAAGGGAGAAACTTCCCCTGTTTATGGATGAGGTTGCCCAAGACCCAACCTTTTCGATGTCGGATGCAAATCTCAAATTTAACAAACCTGAAATCAACTTGTCTATTGATCGGGAAAAAGCAAAAAATCTTGGGGTATCGGTGTTAGACATAGCTCAAACCTTACAGTTTGCATTGAGTGGTCAGCGTTTTGCTTATTTCATCATGAATGGCAAACAATACCAAGTTATCGGTCAGTATGATTTAAAAGATCGTAACGATCCAACTGATTTGACATCCATCTTTGTGCGAAACAACCAAGGTGAACTCATTCAGTTAGACAACCTGGTTAACATTGAAGAACAAAGTAGTCCGCCACAGTTGTACCACAATAACCGTTTTGTTTCGGCAAGCGTTTCGGCAGGTTTGGCTCCAGGCAAAAGTATTGGCGATGGTATTGATGCCATGGATCGCATTGCCAAAAAAGTATTAGACGATAGTTTTTCTACCGATTTGGGTGGAGAATCAAGAGATTTTAAAGAGAGTTCTTCAAACACCTTATTTGCCTTCGGCCTGGCCTTAATTTTGGTTTATCTGATTTTAGCTGCCCAATTTGAAAGTTTTATAGATCCGGTAATTATTATCTTAACCGTGCCTATGGCAGTTGCAGGTGCATTTTTCTCCTTATGGCTGTTTGGTCAAACCTGGAATATCTTTAGTCAAATCGGTACCATCATGCTCATTGGCTTGGTAACCAAAAACGGTATTTTAATTGTTGAGTTCGCGAATCAATTGAAAGAAAAAGGCGAAAGTGTGCACAATGCTATTCGTATTGCTGCCGAAGCCCGCTTACGCCCGATATTGATGACCAGTTTAGCCATCGCTTTAGGGGCTTTGCCTATTGCATTAGCCATTGGCGCTGCTGCCAAGAGTAGAATGGGTATGGGTATTGTCATTATCGGTGGAACACTATTTTCGTTAGCACTTACCCTCTATGTGATTCCGGCCATTTACCAACTCTGGTCGAAACCAGTAAAAAAAACAAGCTCAGTGAAATGAATACGATGATGAAAAGCTATTATAATCGATACCTGTTAGTTTTTGTTTTATTGCTGGTCGGGCTGCAAACTAATGCTCAGCAGAAACTTGGATTGAAAGAAGCAGTTGAAATTGCGTTGAAGAACAATTACGATATCTTACTCAGTGCAAACCAAAAGGAAGTGGCCAAAAATAACGTGAGTTTGGCAGCAGCCGGTTTGGTGCCAAGCATTAACGGAAACTTCAGCAACAACAACACCATACAAAATAGTAAGCAGACCTTGGCAAATGGCACCAAACAGCAACAAGATGATGCCAAAAACACCAATACCAATTATGGAGTGAGTTTAAACTGGCGGATTTTTGACGGCTTTGCCATGTTTGCCAATTACGAACGCTTGCAGCGTATACAAGCAAGTGGCGAACTGAATTTCAGAATGGCAGTTGAAAACACCATCGCGAATGTGCTAAACACCTATTACGATCTGGTGAGACAGAATCAGCAAATTCAATCCTTAGAAACGGCTCTAGAAATTTCACAAATGCGTTTAAAAAACGCCAATAATCGGTTCAAAATAGGGAAGGCATCTAAATTGGAAGTATTGGCTGCTAAAGTGGATTTGAATACCGATACCACAAATTTACTTCGCCAAAAAGACGTATTTAGAAACACGCAAATCCAGTTGAATGAACTTTTAGCCCGTGATATCCAAACTGTTTTTAGCGTGGTAGATAGTATTGATATACAGTCGGATTTAAGTTTTAGCGATTTGCAAAACTCCACCGACAGCAAAAATCCGGAGATTTTACAAGCCCGTATCAATCAGCAAATAGCCCGATTAAACCAAAAACAAGTGAGAGCCAACCGACTACCAACAGTCAATGTAACTACCGGATACGTGTTTAACAACTCTACTTCGGCTTTGGGTTTTGCCAGAGAAGCTACCGGGCGTGGTTTTAGCTACGGACTTACCGCAACTGTCCCATTATTTAACGGATTTCTGCAAAGCCGTAACGAAAAAAATGCAGCAATTAATCTGGATAATTCATTAATCCAGTACAAACAAACTCAACTTCGCATTTCGTCTCAGCTTAACATCGCTTTCCAAACCTATAAAACCAATCTGGAATTGGTTAAACTCGAGTTACAGAATCAAGAAATCGCCAAACAAAACCTGGATATCTCTTTAGAAAAGTTTCGCCTTGGAAGCTTAAGCCCCGTAGAGTTTCGGGAGGCCCAGTTGAACTACCTCAATGCATTTGTTAGGTATAGCGACGCCAAATTCCAGGCTAAGCAAGCAGAAACAGCGCTCAAGCAAATTGCAGGTATAATTAACTTTTGATTTAAAAATATTATCTTAGAAGCATATTATTTCACACTCAATACTATGCCTAAGGAGTATAAATATGATCTGGTCTTTCTGGTTGACGATAACTACATTGACAATATCATACACCAAAAAATTCTAGAAGCTTGTCAATTTGCCAAGGAAATTAAAACTTTCGAGTTGCCCAACTTGGCCATCAACTATCTCAAAGAAAATAGCAGAGATGCACACAATCTACCTGAAGTAATTTTTTTAGATATCCGAATGCCGGAAATAGACGGATTTGCATTTTTGGATGCCTTGAAAAGCATGCCCGAACTAGATTTGAGTCGGTTGAAAATATACATACTCTCCTCTTCTTTAGATCCTCAGGACCGGAAGCAACTAGAAAACCATTCCTCTGCTAACTATTTTATAAGCAAACCCCTTACTGCAGAGATCATCAATAAGCTGTAAATCATTTTTACTTCCATGTAACAGTTTCTGTACTAGTGAAAAAAGAAAATGTTACAACATTTTTGTACTTTGCAATGTTCGATCTAACCACATATTTTCGCTAAAGAATTATTTACCAATAGAAATGTTAAGAACTACTAAAAAGGGCCTTTTATCGATTATAGTAATAGCTGTACTTCACCCGCTTTGCGGCCTCGGTCAGGAATTTGGAACTAACCGGAAAAAGCTAGAAGAACAAGCCAAGATTTATAAACAAGATTATGAGCGTAACTCTGAAAGGGCTTTAAAAGAAGCAAAAAAATGGGGCTGGACAACTTTTAAAGAATCTGCAGACGGAGGAATAATTTCTTTACAGAGACTTGATGAAGCTGGACAACCACTTTATTTGACTACCTACAATAACTCCTACGCTGCAGCTACAACAAGAACTGACCGACTATACAATAATGGCACTTTAGGCCTTAATTTAAGTGGCTCATCTGAATTTCTAGCTAATAGGGTTGCAATCTGGGACGGTGGATCTGTTTTAGCCGAACATCAAGAATTTAATCCTGGCAGAATTCAATTAAAAGAGGCGAACATAACCGTTAGTAACCATGCAACACATGTTGCCGGAACAATGATTGCTAGAGGGATTAACCCATATGCAAGAGGTATGGCATACAATCAACCAAACCTCTTGAGTTATGATTTTAATTCTGATCTGTCAGAAATGGCAATTGAAGCCTCTAATCTATTGATTTCTAATCACTCGTATGGATTTATTGCGGGGTGGAATTTTAACAGTGGACAAAACCGTTGGGAGTGGCATGGTGTTTGGAGAGAAAATACGAATGATAGGGAAGATTATAAATTCGGATTTTATGACTCGAATGCCCGTAGAATGGATGAAATCAGCTATCAATCTCCGTATTACCTACAAGTAAAGTCCGCAGGTAATAACAGAAATCAGAACGGCCCTAATCCAGGTCAAACATATTATAGACTCAATCAAAATACTTGGACACAATACACTCGACAAGCCGGAGATATAAGTAATAATAATTCATACGATTGCATCTCGTCAACTGGGAACGCAAAAAATATTTTAACTGTAGGTGCTATTAGCGGGTTGCCCAATGGCCCATTTGGACCAAATAATATTCAGATTTCAGCTTTCAGTAGCTGGGGACCAACTGACGATGGGCGAATTAAACCAGATATTGTTGGTATGGGAGTAAATTTAAACTCTACAACCAGCACTAATTCAAAATCTTACGGTACTCAAAGTGGTACATCAATGTCATCTCCGAATATAAGTGGCTCGTTAATTTTACTACAGGAAGCTTTCGCTCAAAGCAATAATGGCTTATTTATGAAATCTGCTACTTTGAAGGCTTTAGTAATTCATACTGCAGACGATGCAGGAAACTTAGGCCCAGACTATGTTTATGGTTGGGGGCTTCTAAATATGGAAAAAGCCGCAAAAGTAATTCTTTCAAATAAATCAAAATCTCAAATCATCGAAGATGAATTGAACCAAAGTCAGAACAAATCATACAATTTAACTAGTTCAGGAAATGGCCCATTGAAGGTTACATTATGTTGGACTGACCCTCCAGGACCAGTAAATACGTCGCTTACTGTCGATGAAAAAACACCAAGATTAATTAATGATCTAGACATTCTAATTACCGATGATACTGGCTCTTACATGCCTTGGGTTCTTGATCCTGAAGTGCCAACTGTCCCGGCAAATAAAGGTGATAATTTCAGAGATAATGTTGAGCAAATTGAAGTCCCCAATACAATTCCAGGAAGAAACTACCGTCTTACTATCTCTCACAAAAATAATTTGTCAGACTCTGGAAGACAACCATTTTCTTTGATCATGTCAGGTGTTGGTGGTACTAATTACTGCTCATCAAAGTCACAAAATACCCCCGAGTCTAAAGTATCTAAGTTTAATCTTAGCAATTTGCAATATTCAAATACTTCAACTAGTTGCAAGGCATATTCTGACAATACGCTTCAAACTGTTGAATTAGAGGTGGGTAGGTCTTATCCGCTAACTATAGGATTTGATAACTGTGGACAAACCCTCGAAAAGATTGCTAAAATTTATGTGGATTTCAACGGCGATGGTGACTTTGGTGACTCCAATGAACAACTTTTTCAGACTCCAGTTGTAAATTCAAACAGCGAGTTAAACACAACGATAAATGTACCTGAATCAGTAACAATAGATGACTTTACTCTATTAAGAATAGTCCTAATGGAAACTAACGATGCGAGTGTGGTTAACCCATGTGGAGATTATGCCAAAGGCGAAACGGTAGACTTTAGGGTTAAGTTTCTTCAACCAAGTATTGATGTGGGGATTTCTAGCATCGAAGATCCGACAAATGGCTCATGCGAGAATAACAGCCAAACAGTTACATTAAAACTAAAAAACTTCGGTAGCTCAGCAATAACCAATATTCCTGTAGAAGTAAAGATTAGTAACAATAACAATCAGGTCGCATCATTTACTCAAACTTATACCAACACCATAGAGAGCGGTCAGGAGGCTTTATTTACCCTCAGCAATAACTTTACAGCTGAAGCTGGAGTTACATACTCAATTGAAGCAAGCACCCTATTCCCTCAGGATTTAGATCAGAGAAATAACAAGAAAACAACTAGTACTACGATTAGCTCACCACCTGTTTTAAACAATGTGAACGTTGTTTCATGTTCTGAAACTGGCACATACGCTCTCTCGGCTGTAGGTTCAGGTAATATTTTTTGGTATCAATCAAATACAGATAATATACCTATTGCTTATTCAATTGGATCAGGAACAGTAAATTATTCTGGATCAAACAACGCTTCGTTTTTCGCTGGTATTAATGATTTTAACGGTAAAATTGGCCCATTAACGAATACTGTTTTTTCTGGCGGAGATTACGGCCAATTTGGACCTTCCGTTCTTGTTAATACCAAAATACCACTTGTACTTGAAAGTGCTCAGTTGTATATAGGTAATGCAGGGAATATAATTTTTACTGCCTACAATAGTCTTGGCCTTGAAGTATCTAAAGTAAAATTAAAGGTAGTTCCACCCGGAGGATTATACACATTAAATCTATTGTTACCAGAAGCAGGTGACTATACCATTTCAATTGATTACGAGGACGGAGCTACAATTTATCGGAATAATAGTGGTGTTACTGGATATCCATTTAAAATTGGTGAATTATTTAGTATCACTGGAAATACCGCTACTGCAGCTGCTCCAAAAACCTTTGCAGACTTTTATTACTACTTCTACGACTTAAAGGTCAGATCAGCGGGATGTTTAGGTGGACAGAGAATTGCAGCAACTGCTTCAAGTATAAATCCAACTATTACAAAAAACGGAAATACCCTTGTTTCTAACATAACTAATGGTGTACAATGGATGTTAAACGGACAGCCTATAACCAATGCGACTTCTGCTTCATATACTCCTACAGGCCCTGGAAACTACAGCGTGAAGATTAGCGCTGGATCTTGTAATTTCTTTTCAAATAGCATTCTCTATGGTGTAGATTTCCCATTAGCTGCAACTAATTTTAGAGTTTCTACTACTTCGAAAAGTTGTAAAACTCAAAATGACGGAAAAATTAGTGTAACAGCTGTACTTGCATTAAATTATACGGCAACGTTAACTTTAAACAATACGAATACCACCTATAAATTTGTCAATACTTTAGACATCGGTAATCTAAACACTGGAAATTATAAATTGTGTATTTCGGTGGATGGCAATACAGATTACAAAGCCTGCTTTGATTTAGTGATAAACGAGCCTAAAGATCTTTCTGTAAGTTCACAAACAGATTTAGTAACCAATACGGTTAATCTAACTTTAAATGGCGGTGACACCTATCAGGTGAGTTTGAATGGCAAGACCTTCGAAACAGTCAGCAACCTCCTAAGTTTACCACTCAAAAATGGCCCTAATAAACTCAGAATTAGTACCGATAAAGAATGTCAGGGTATAATCGAAAAAACAATTTATGTTGCCGATGAGGTCATGATTTTCCCTAATCCATTTGATAATTTGCTCAATATTACTTTAGGTAGCAATGAATCAGGTAATCGCTTAGTTTCAATTGTAGACAGCTCAGGTCAACAAGTATACAAGCAAAGCCATGAGGCTATTAACGGCAATATGCAATTGAATTTATCCTACCTAAAAAGCGGGATGTATTTTATCAAAATAGTTAACGACAATACTGAAGTAATCAGTAAAATTTTAAAAAGATGAAAAGATTAATTTTTCTCCTGATTTGTTTAATAGGCTTTTCTTGTGGTAAAGGTGGTGGATCTAGTCCCCAGCCCGTAATTAACCCACCTGCAAAAGCAACCTTAAGTTTACCTGCTCAAAATGAAGCCTGTACCACAGGAACGGTAGTGTCTGCCACCGAGAGTACAATAACCTTTACCTGGCAAACCGCTGCAAATGCCGATAGCTATGAACTATCAATAAAGAATCTCAATACCAACGCTGTTATAAATCGAACCACATCTTCAACTTCTGCGGATGTTATTTTGGTACGAAATACACCATACTCTTGGTATGTTACTTCAAAATCGACTAAAACTACAACAACAGCCCAAAGCGATACCTGGAAGTTTTACAACTCAGGGCCAGGAACTGTGGCTTACGCACCTTTCCCTGCAGAAATACTAAGCCCAACAATGAACCAAGCTGTTACGGCATCGGCTGGCAAAATAACTTTAGATTGGAATGGCACAGATGTGGATAATGACATCACTTCGTACGATATTTACCTTGGAACAACGTCTACCCCTACGCTATTACAAAGCAATATTACTGCCAGTATTCTAAGCAACGTGAGTGTTAACAATGCAACGTCTTATTACTGGAAAGTGATTACTAAAGATTCAAAAGGCAACACTTCCGATTCCGGACTTTACCGATTCAATGTAAACTAAATCAAAAAAGCCTCACCGAAATCGGTAAGAGTTTTTTCGTAGTCCATAGGCAAATCGAACCTAATTAAAAATAGGTCTTTTGAGTATTTTATACAATATTTAATGAAAGATTTAGAACTTTTAGGTTCTAAATTATATCATAAATAGTAGAACAAATTCACAAAGTGGCACTATTGAATGTACCTTTTAGGCTAGAAACACATTCAACGATTTAATCTCTATTTTCTGATAAATTTTGAACCATTCCACTCCCAACGGATATTATCTTTTTTATCAGAGGTGTAGATGTCAACTTTCCCATTATTATCTAAATCACGTACGTATATATGACCGAATCTTCCAAATGGATTGTTTTCTATGAGGGTCGTTGATTTATCGGTGTAAGTTTTACCACTGTCATCTGATTTATGTAAATCGATAAAATAGTTATTTGTTGCAGGTAAATAACCAGATATTATAATCTCTTTAATACTATCATTATCGATGTCTACAAAATCCAAATCGATAATAAACCTAGTACCATCATACTTAAAAGAAGAAGAGTTTGTTAAACTAAAACCTCTACCATTACCCCACATAATTATTACTTCTGGTTGTCGATATGAAACACTTAAATCTATACGGTCTATAATTAAATCCAAAAAACCGTCGTTGTTGATGTCTACCAATTCAGATTCCTCAATTGCAGGTATTTTTCCGATTCCACTATCGTCGTAAGTGAAAACACCTTTACCGTCATTCCATAATATTTTACTGGTCACAAAATTGTTGAGATATGCAAAATTGAATATGACGATATCCAAATCTCCATCTTTATCAATATCTCCCGAACTACCTGTCCCCCAATAACCTGTTTGGTCCTCGAACTCTTTCACACTATCGAATCCTTTTTCAGAGTTAAACAACAGGTGACAAAAATCAGTACTTGGTAGTCCGGAATATGGTTGGTCTATATCAACCAAAGAGAATACATCAGGAAATGAATCGTTGTTAAAATCACCAACCAACAATTTAACCCCATGTGGACTTTTTAATGTTGGACCGGTCCAATTTGTTTTAACAAGAGAACCCCCATTATTTATAAATATCATGGGTGGTGGATTCGGAGTAGGTACAATGTTTATGTCATAACCTTCATAGTAAAGTATATCTTCTCTACCATCTCCATTTATATCCAATTGGGTATACTGAATATCCATAAAGGGGTTGAATCTTGTATATCTAACTCCATTTTCAGACAAATCATTTGAACTCAACCATTGGTCAAAATTGGATAATTCATAAGAGGTTTTTAGATAATTTTTATACACCCTTTTTCTTTCCACTAAAACTTCTTGTGTAAGGGTATTTGTTGGTTGAGACTTTGAGGTGACATTGATTTTGACAGTGTAACCCTTATTTAATTCATAATTTTTAGTGAGTATAGAAATTATGTTGAGTTTAGTGGTAGTATCAAGTGAGAATGTTTGTTTTTTATCAGAATCCAATACATTTAATAAAATTCGGAACCCCAAGTCTGGTATTTTAGAAGTTATTGAAATCTTAAAAGATACTGTATCAAAGGGTGTGGTGAATGTCGAGGATGAACTATTGGGTAGAACAGTAAAGTTGACCTTATCCTCAATTGGTTTAGGTTCAGTATCACTTTTCTTACAACCGTAGAACAAGACAATAAACACTACTATTTTGATAAAAAGTTTCATATTTCTATCTATATTTTGATAGTTGGAATCAAAATGTTTTGATTTTAGATTTTCCTAAATCACCCTCAACTACAACCAATATATTCACTCTGTTTTTTTCATCTGCAAATACACCATATTGGTCTCCACGTTTCTCAACTGTGTTCAAACCACTACCAAACCAACTGTTGTGATACAGAGATAATCTAAACTTCCCATCGATAAATTTATAGTAGTGAGATTTACCATCTTTTAGATATCCCAAACCACTTGCAGGAAATATTTCTTTAATCCCATCCCCATCTATATCTGCAAATGTGTGGTAGAAAAACCCATTTATATTCCAAATCCCACCATTAAATTGTTCGTTAGTTAGTCTTGTATTAATTGAACTATCAAAAAATTGACTGGTTACATCTTTCCCTTCTTCATTCACAATCAGAATGTATGGGTTATTGGGAACATCGAACATTTGACTTGATATAATGTATTCTTGTTTCCCATCTTTATCTAAATCGACAATATACATTTCATCTCGTTCACCATTGTTTCCTTCAGTAAACCCAGACTTTGTATAGGGAACGGTATATTTAACTTTGGGAACAAGATTTCCCCCTTCCATTTTAAGAATAAAATAATCGTCAGTAAAATCATCTGATGCAAGATAGTATAAGCCTAAATTACTATCCCATAATCTTGGTGTAACCACTCTAATATTATACGATTTTCCTTGAAATACATTGATAAAGTTCAATCTATTCTTGGTAAATCCGTTACCATTAAATTCATAATAAAAATCACAACTCTGATTGTAAATTTCCTTTAAACCATCCTTATCTACATCAGCAATAATAGATGTGGTTGTAGGTGGATTATCTTCTATTGGGATGGTATATTTAGTAAACCCTTTGTTGTTATTATTCATAAATACAAAACTATCCATCCCTCCCATCCCGTTGTTGTTATAGTGGGGAGGTTTAGGATATTTTGTTCCTTCCCACATTCCTGTC
>Ga0078894_10000040_pt1 | contig 74980 bp, 70 predicted proteins | sample LauGreSu1BDMLBSD_2_FD_67506 | JGI IMG/M metagenome (GOLD analysis project Ga0078894, IMG submission 67506) | Freshwater lake microbial communities from Lake Michigan, USA - Su13.BD.MLB.SD (version 4) (version 4) | ecosystem: Environmental > Aquatic > Freshwater > Lake | place: Lake Michigan...
TAAGCGCTTCCAATTCAGTAAACGTTAATTTCAGGAGGATCAAACAATGGCAAGAACAACATATCAAGACTTATTGGATGCAGGTGTACACTTTGGTCACCTTACCCGCAAATGGGATCCGAAAATGGCACCGTACATTTTCATGGAGCGCAATGGCATCCACATTATCGATTTAAATAAAACTTTAACTAAAGTAGAAGAAGCTGCTGCCGCGATTAAACAAATCGTGAAATCAGGCCGTAAAGTATTATTCGTAGCTACTAAAAAGCAAGCGAAAGATATCGTAGCCGAGCAAGCTAAATCTGTAAACATGCCTTTCGTAACCGAGCGTTGGTTAGGTGGTATGTTAACCAATTTCGCAACCGTACGTAAGTCGATCAAAAAGATGTCTAACATCGATAAGATGACCAAAGACGGTACTTACGATGTATTATCTAAGAAAGAGAAATTGATGATTCAGCGTGAGCGTGTAAAATTAGAAACCTTATTAGGAGGTATTGCTGATTTGAACCGTTTACCTGCAGCCTTATTCTTAGTTGACGTTAAGAAAGAGCATATTGCTGTATCTGAAGCTTTGAAATTAAACATCCCGACTTTCGCGATGGTTGATACCAACTCAGATCCTTCAAACATCGACTTCCCAATTCCGGCAAACGACGATGCTACTAAATCTATCACCCTGATCACCGATATCATTATCAAAGCTATTCAGGAAGGTTTAGATGAGCGTAAACGTGAAAAAGAAGAAGAAGCAGATAAAGAAGGTGCAGCCGCTAAAGCTAAAGTAGATGAAGGTACTGAAGAGGCAGCTGAAGCAGCTCCCGCTAAACGTGCCCGTAAAACTACTGCTAAAGCAGAGGCCGCCGAGAATACAGAAGAGTAATACATGTTGTGGGTTGCAGGTTATGAGTTGTAGGGATTCTTGCAACGCATAACTTACAACCCATAACTATTTCAAAAAATAAAAAGAAAAATATGTCTACAGTACAAATTTCTGCAGCAGATGTAAACAAATTACGCCAGCAAACCGGAGCCGGTATGATGGATTGTAAAAAAGCATTAACCGAAGCCAATGGCGATTTCGAAGCTGCTATCGATTATTTACGTAAAAAAGGTGCTAAAGTAGCTGCCAGCCGTTCAGACCGTGAGTCTAACGAAGGTGTAGTAATTGCTAAAACTACTGCCGATGGTAAACGTGGTGTAGTAGTAGAAGTTAACTGCGAAACCGACTTCGTTGCTAAAAACGCTGATTTCATCGCTTTCGCGGAAAGCATTGCTGATCTGGCGATTGCTCAAAATCCAAGTTCAGTTGATGAATTAACTGCTTTAGACTTAAATGGAACCAAATTAGCTGACCAAATTCTAGACCAAACCGGTAAGATTGGTGAGAAAATTGGTGTTTCTAAATACGAAGTGGTAAGCGGCGAAAAAGTGATTGCTTACATTCACGGTAACTACCGTTTAGGTGTATTGGTAGCTTTAAGTGCCAATGCAGCCGATGCTGATGAAGCAGGTAAAGACGTAGCGATGCAAATTGCTGCCATGAATCCGGTAGCTATTGATAAAGGCGACGTAGATGCCCGCACCATTGAGCGTGAGTTGGAAATTGCGAAAGAGCAAATTCGTGCCGAAGGTAAACCAGAAGATATGGTTGAGAAAATTGCTCAAGGCAAATTGAACAAGTTCTACAAAGAATCTACGTTATTGAATCAGGAATTCGTGAAAGATTCATCAAAAACAATTGCACAATTCTTAGACGGTGTAGCTAAAGGATTAACCGTTACCGCCTTCAAGCGAGTTCAGTTAGGAGCTTAATTTTAAATCCCTCGATAATCATCGGGGGATTTTTTTTGACCTATGTTCTAGCATACGTAGAATTGTTTTATTTTTGATAAACCTCCCAGCATCATGAAATACAAACGCATCCTGTTAAAACTTAGTGGCGAAGCCCTGATGGGCGAAAAACAATACGGAATTGATATTGACCGTGTTGCCCAGTATGCTAAAGATATTAAAGCGGTTCACGAAAGTGGTATTGAAATAGCCATTGTTATTGGTGGCGGAAATATTTACCGCGGCTTAAGTGCCGAAAAAGCCGGAATGGATCGGGTACAAGCAGATTATATGGGAATGCTGGCCACCGTAATTAACAGTATGGCTTTGCAAGATGCCTTGGAGAAAGTAGGCTGTAAAACCCGCTTGCTTACGGCCATTAAAATGGAGCAGATTTGCGAACCCTTTATTCGCCGTCGTGCCGTTCGTCACTTAGAAAAAGGTCGTATCGTGATTTTTGGTGCCGGAACCGGTAACCCGTATTTTACAACAGATACCGCCGCTTCTTTACGTGCCATTGAAATTAATGCCGACGTTGTATTGAAAGGTACGCGTGTGGATGGAATTTACACTGCAGATCCAGAAAAAGACAGCTCGGCAACCCGTTTTGATCAAATTTCTTTTGACGAAGTATACAAAAAAGGCTTGAATGTGATGGATATGACCGCTTTCACCCTTTGCCAGGAAAACAATTTACCCATTATTGTTTTCGATATGAACAAACCGGGTAATTTGATGAAACTAACTAAAGGTGAACCGGTGGGTACTCTTGTAAAATAAATTAAATAGCACCCAAAAATTAAAATTCTGTAGGGCTTTGCTATTTTTGCTTTTCGAATACGAATACTATGAGCGAACTGATTAAAAAAGTACTAGACGATGCCAAGGTGAGCATGGACAAAGCCATTGAGCATTGTGAAAATGAAATTGCCAAAATCCGTGCCGGTAAGGCCATGCCTTCCATGCTAGATGGCATCATGGTAGATTATTACGGCAACCCAACTCCTTTAAGCCAGGTAGCCAATGTAAATACTCCAGATGCCCGTACGCTGGTGATTCAACCTTGGGAAAAAACATTGATTCCTGAAATTGAGAAGGCAATTATGGAGGCCAATATTGGTTTGAATCCGCAAAACGACGGTACCATTGTCCGCTTAAATGTACCCCCATTAACCGAAGAACGTCGTCGTGATTTGGTGAAAAAAGTTAAAGAAGAGGCTGAAAAAGGACGTATTGCGATTCGCAACATCCGCAAAGACGCCAACGAAAAGATTAAGAGATTAAAATCCGAAGGTGTTTCTGACGACGAGATGAAAACCGGCGAAGCTGAAGTTCAAAAACTAACCGACGCCTACATCGTAAAAGTTGATAAAGAAGCCGAAAACAAAGAAAAAGATATCATGACGGTTTAATCCGCCGTAATCTAAACGTCATAAGCAAAGGGAATGCAGGTAATACCTCATTCCCTTTGCTATTTTTGCATACGATGAAAATTCTATTCCAATACCTAAAAAATTACAAGGGACTATTGATGCTGGCGCTTTTACTGGCAGCTATAAACATGATTTTTTCCCTACTCGATCCACACATCACGGGTAAAATCGTCGATAACTTTTTGGAGAAGCGGGGCAGCCTAGATCGTGTAAGCTATATACAGGGTATTTTGGGTCTGATTGGATTGGCTGTAGGTGCAGCCATGGTGTCACGTATTGCTAAAAACCTGCAAGACTATTATACCAACATCATCGTACAAAAATTAGGAGCTCAACTGTACGCAGACGGTCTGAAACATTCGTTAGAAATGCCCTACCAAACCTTTGAAGACCAGCGCAGCGGCGAAACGCTGGGCGTTTTACAAAAAGTGCGTACAGATACCGAAAAATTCATTATAACCTTCATCAGCATACTGTTTACGAGTTTGGTGGGGATGATTTTTGTAGTGGTTTATTCACTCAATGTGAGCTATAAAGTAACCTTGGTTTACTTTGCTGCCGTACCTATTATCGCCATAACGAGTTGGTTACTGAGTAGAAAAATCAAAACGGTACAGAAAAATATTGTGAAAGAAACTACGGGCTTGGCTGGTTCTACCACCGAATCCTTACGCAATATCGAACTGGTGAAAAGTTTAGGCTTAGCCAAACAAGAAATTGAGCGCCTGAACAATACCACCTACAAAATTTTAGGTCTGGAGTTAAAGAAAGTGAAATACGTTAGGAGTATGGCTTTTTTACAAGGCACCACCGTAAATTTTGTACGTAGTGCCATGGTAGTGGTATTGATGATTCTCATTTTTGATCAGGAGATTTCAGCAGGAAAATACTTCACGTTCTTGTTCTATTCCTTCTTCTTATTTAACCCCTTACAGGAATTGGGTAACGTGATTATTGCCTGGCGGGAAGCCGAAGTTTCTTTGGGTAATTTCCATAAAATTTTGAGTATGCCTAAAGAACAAAAGCCAATAAAGCCGAAAAATTTAGGACAAATTCAATCCTTAGAATTTCAAGATGTGGCTTTCAAACACTTGAGCGCTACCCGCAATGCCCTAAATGGAATTTCGTTTAAAACTCAACAAGGAGAAACAATTGCCTTCGTAGGTCCATCGGGATCGGGTAAAACCACACTGGTTAAACTCTTAGTCGGGTTGTACCAGCCTTTATCGGGAAAAGTACTTTATAACGAGTTAACCAGTGAACAAATCGACTTGGATGAACTCCGAGAAAAAATTGGCTTTGTAACGCAGGATACCCAACTTTTTTCGGGAACAATTCGCGAAAATTTATTGTTTGTACGCCCAAGCGCCAGCGATGCAGAATGTATGGATGTACTACAAAAAGCAGCTTGTCAATCATTATTAGCCCGGGCCGACAAAGGTTTAGACACCGTTATTGGTGAGGGTGGTGTAAAAGTTTCGGGTGGAGAAAAGCAGCGACTATCCATTGCTAGGGCTTTACTCAGACAGCCAGACCTATTGGTTTTTGATGAGGCAACCTCTTCTTTAGATTCGTTAACCGAAGAGGAAATTACCGAAACCATCCGCGATGTATCGGTATTCAAAAATCACATCACTATTCTTATTGCCCACCGTTTGTCTACCATTATGCATGCCGACAGAATCTTTGTTTTAGAAAAAGGTCAGATTGTAGAGGCGGGCAAACACGACGAGCTTTTGTTTGAAAAAGGGCTTTATTACGCCATGTGGCGACAGCAGATTGGAGAAAAATTTACCGCAGAAACCTAAAAAAAGCCCTCAATCTTGAGGGCTTTTTCGTTTAAGCTTTTACGTATGGAATAAAATCGGCCATAATTTTGAGGCTCTCATCCTCAATAAAATCGTAATCATCTTTCGGCTTTGCTTCGCCTTTCTTCAAGGCCGGCAAACCTCTTGAAGCTCGTCTTTTATTTTCACGATCCAGGTTTTTAGTTTCCTGACTTTCTCGCTCGGCTTTAAGCTTGGTTTCGCTAATACTCACTGAGTTTTCATCTTCACGTTTACGAAACTCCTTGATGTCGTCCAACAAGTAATTATAATCATCCGAATTTTTCATGCGTTGCTCGTGTAGCTTGAGGAGTTTGGTTTTAACTTCACTCAGGTTGGCAAGAGGAACGTATTTACAGGGTTTAATTACATCCCAAGGTAGAGCGGCAGGTTCAGAGCTCTCTCCGTATTTATCTGCAGGAAAAATCATTGGGAATTGAATATCGGGCATAACACCTTTATGTTGCGTACTGCTTCCGTTTACCCGGTAAAATTTAGCCATCGTCATGTTGATTTGCCCAAACTGTGGAGCAGACTGACGTGAAACTGTCGAATTTTTGGCGTCCTCTTCTTGTTGTTTGGTCAGCAACATCAATCGATCCGTTGGGCTGATCAACCTCGAAACATCAATAGACTGCTGCACGGTTCCTTTGCCATAGGTTTGAGTTCCCATAATAATTCCACGGCCATAATCCTGAATAGCACCGGCAAAAATTTCAGATGCCGAAGCGCTGAAACGATCCACCATCACTCCCAATGGACCAGAGTACGCAATTCCGGGATTATCGTCTTCGTTTACTTCAACTCCCTCCCGATCTCTAACCTGAACTACCGGCCCAGTTTTGATGAACAAACCGGTTAGTTCAATGGCTTCCATTAAAGAGCCTCCTCCGTTTGAACGCAAGTCAATAATAACTCCATCCACTTGCTGAGTTTTTAAAGTGTCTAACAAAAGTTTGACATCGCGGGTAGTAGATTTATAATTCGGATCCCCGGCACGGTACGCATTAAAATCTGCATAAAAAGCAGGAATCTCGATGATGCCAATTTTGTAGGTTTTAGCCCCCAATTTAACCGTTTTAATAGTTTTTTTAGCCGATTGATCTTCCAACACAATTTTATCACGCATCAATTCGATGATCACCGGCTTAGCACTCAATTCCTGTCCGGCCTGAATCACTTTTAAACGTACAAATGTTCCTTTGGGACCTTTAATTTTTGATACGGTATTGTCTAATCTCCAACCAATTACATCCACGAATTCTCCATCCTTACCTTGAGCTACCGCGATGATTTTATCGTTCACATTCAGTGTTTTTGCTTTAAAAGCCGGACCACCTGGAATAATTTCACTGATTTTTACCATCTCGTTTTCCAATTGAAGACGGGCGCCAATGCCATCGTAGGTTCGAGCCATTTCCTCATTGAATTCTTGAGCCCGGTTAGGCACGAAATAACTAGTGTGTGGATCAATGCTCTCGGTAAACGCATTCATGAGTAATTGATATACATCCTGATTATTGCTTTTGTTAGATTGGGTAACTAAATTCTCATAACGCTGTTGCAAGGTTTGCAAGTTTTTGGCTGCATCGCCTCCGGCTAATTTCAGGTTTAACAAATCGTATTTTACCCGCTTGGTCCAAAGTTGATTGGCCTCTTCTTCCGAGCTAAACCAAGGCAATTTCTCCCTATCGTAAGTATATTGCTCATCTACTGTAAAATCAAATGGCTTGTTGATTTGCGATAACGCAAATTTGATGCGCTCGTTATACCTTTTGATGTACACATTAAAAATGTAAAAGGGAACGCTCAAATCACCGGCTTTCAAATCGTCATCAAACGATAAACGGTATTGGTTAAAGTCTTCAATGTCGCTTTTTAAGAAATAATTTCTTCCGGCATCCAGGCTTTTGATGTAGTTATCGTAAATGATAGCTGAAATAGAATCATTTACTGCTACTTTTTTAAAGTGATAATTCTCAATCAGATCAACCAATTCTCTAGTCACAATTTCCTGTTGCGCATCTGGCTTCAAATTCAACGAACCAACTACTTCCACACGTACTCTGGGATCGGCAGTACAGGCCAAAGTAGCCATCACAAATACCCCTAAAAATAATCTTCTAAGCATTTCTTTAAATAATTTAAACTCCATAGTTAAAAACCAAAGCGTTTTCATTCAAGTTCTCAAGATACAGACAAAAAGCTTGGTTTTTTGTTACTCCTTGCAGAAAATTTTAGTTTCAATTTAAATAATAATGATGAATAACGTTTTGCTAAAACTCGCTAAAGTGTTGGGTTCAGTAAAATATCTTTTAGCTGTTCGTATTCCATAGCATACTTTTCTGCTGCTACGGGATTATTTGCTGACTGATAAGCTAAAGCAAGATTGAATTTAAGTTTGAGCAAAGCGGGTAAATCGTGACTCATGATGGCTGTTTTTTCGGCTTCCAACCAATCTTTCGTAGCGGGTTCAGGTTCACCTGTTTCGTATTTAAATTGACCCAATTCAAGCAAAGCGCCAATTATTCCGGGTGAGTACTTGGCTTTTCGAGCCGTTGACAGCGATTGAAGGTAAAACCACTTGGCCTGCGAAAACAATTCTCTCCGGCTATACATATCAGCCATTTCGCGGTAGCAATTAGCCAGAGCTTCGCCGTTTTTTAATCTACTGCAAAGTGGCAATGCTTTTTGAATGAGCATTTCTTCGGCTTCCTGATAGTTTTGCTGTAACGATTTTGTTCTGGCAAGTTGAAAATACAACTCAGCCGTTTGATTGACCAAATTAGCCTTAAGTGCCGTGTTTAAAGCCGTTTGAGCCAAGTTGGACGACTGATCGAAATCTCCTTTTAACTCGGTTATGGTAGCCATAAGCCGGTAGATTTCAATGCTCAAAAACACATCCTGGCGGATTGCAGAGTTAGTGGCCAACTGTTTGAAAAACCGTAAACTTTGATCTAGATTACCCTCCAAAGCGGCAGTAATTGCCCATTTAAACAGTTGCGATTGGGTACTGCTTAATTTAGATATTCGGCCAGAATACGCTGTAGAAAAGGTTTCGAACTGCTTTTTAAAGCGTTGGTTTGTCAGATAATTCTGCAAATCAACAGGATCGGTATCTAAGTTTAGTTTTAACAGAAAGTAAGATTTAACTTCTCCATTATTGGCTTTAACCTGATTTTTTTGCGGTTGAGCCAATACCACCGACGGCAGCCAAAGCAGAACAGCAAGAATACGAAAGTTGGGGAGCAAGTTTGGCTGGAATAGGTTCATAAGAAACGTAAATTTAAACAGATAAGCCGCATGGGCAATGTTTTTGTTTTAATTTTAAGCATGTATTTTACCACTTGATTTTATACCCCCTATGGCTAGCCTACCACCTTTAGCCGAGCGCATGCGCCCGAGCTCTTTAACCGACTATATCGGCCAACAGCATTTGGTTGGTCCGGGAGCCATTTTGCGTCAGGCAATTGAGGGAGGAAGTATTCCTTCCATTTTGCTTTGGGGGCCTCCGGGTGTAGGTAAAACCACGCTGGCTTATATCATCTCACAACAATTAGAACGCCCGTTTTTTAATTTAAGTGCCATCAACTCGGGGGTAAAAGATATTCGGGCAATTATTGATGAGGCCGAAAGGATTAAAGAAAAAAATGCCAACCAACCCGTCTTGTTTATCGATGAGATTCACCGGTTTTCAAAATCGCAGCAAGACTCGCTGCTGGGTGCGGTAGAAAGCGGTTTGATTACGCTAATTGGGGCCACAACCGAAAATCCATCATTTGAAGTGATTTCGGCTTTGCTTTCGCGATGCCAAGTGTATGTTCTCAAACATTTAAGTGCCGATGAATTAACGGAGCTGATGGATCAGGCTCTAACTAAGGATGAATACCTCAGCAAGAAAAAAATTATAATAAACGAACGCGAAGCACTTTTACGGCTTTCGGGCGGGGATGCCCGCAAGCTATTGAATGTTTTGGAATTGGTGGTTCAAACCGTGGGAGGAGAGTCGATAACAATTAGTAATGAACTGGTGTTGGGTTTGGTACAGCAAAACATGGCCATGTATGATAAAGCCGGCGAGCAACACTACGACATCATTTCGGCTTTTATCAAATCCATCCGCGGTAGCGATCCCAATGCGGCAGTATATTGGCTGGCACGCATGATAGAAGGCGGAGAGGACCCTTCATTCATTGCCCGCAGGTTATTGATTTTGGCTGCTGAGGATATCGGGAATGCAAATCCCAATGCATTGCTGTTGGCTAAAACTTGTTTTGAATCGGTAAACATGATTGGCTGGCCCGAATCCAGAATTATCTTATCTCAAACGGTTATTTATTTGGCATCTTCACCCAAGAGCAATGCCAGTTACGAAGCCATTAATCGGGCTCAGGAAGTAGTTAAACGAAGCGGAGACTTACCAGTACCCTTGTACCTCAGAAATGCACCCACCCGCTTGATGAAAGATTTGGATTATGGTAAGGACTACCAATATGCGCATGACTTCGAGGGTAATTTCGCAGATCAGGAATATTTTCCAAAATCCTTAGAAAAGACGGTATTATACACTCCTGGCAAGAATCCGGCAGAGCAAAAACTGCGTGAATATTTGAAAGAGCTTTGGAAAGATAAGTACGGCTACTAAATGCCAAAGCGTTCTCGTAAGTTGGCGCTGTAAGAGCGACTGGAATTTAATCTGCTATGGTCTTTGTCGTTTAGCATGAACACCAAAGAACCGTTAAAGCTTTTTCGAATCTCTTTGATATGATCGCTATTAATGATAAAACTGCGGTGAATACGCACAAACTGTTCGGGTAGTTTTTCTTCCAAGTAGGCCATGGTAAAATCGGTAAGGTGACTTGCTCCTTCAGCCACATGCAAGAAAACGTATTTATCTTCCGCTTCAATGTAAGAGATGTCGTCGAGCTTAATCAGCATAATTTTATCGCCCAGCCGCACGGTGAGTGTTTTCAACTCTTTTTTCGGACGCATGGCATCAATCAAGTCCTGTATGGCAAGCATATCTGGAGAAAAGGAAGCTGAACTTTGGAGTTTTTTGACCGTAAGGTCTAAGCGTTCTTTTTCAATGGGCTTTAGCAAATAGTCGATGGAGTTTTCCTCAAAAGCCTGAATGGCATACTGATCAAAAGCTGTGGTAAAAACCACTTTAGGTTTGTGTCTCAGCGATTTTAACATTTCAAAGCCGTTCATGACCGGCATTTCGATATCCAAAAAAATAACATCGGGATGTATTTCTTCGATCAGTTCAAAGCCCTCCTTACCGTTACTTGCTTCGGCCACAATATCGAATAGTTGGTAAGGCTCCAGCAGCCGTTTCAAGCGTTGCGTACCAATGAGTTCGTCATCCACTATAATTGTTTTTAATAGGTTCATGTTGTGTAAAGTTTTCAGAGTTTTAAAAACAAAAACTCCAGTTAGTTGTTTAACAAAATCTTTGCCAAACCTGATCTATTCCCAAGTCGATCATCTGACTGTTGAGTGGCAAGGCCAAATGCACGTGTTTCCGCGGCTCACTAAGCAGTTTAAATTCATACGCTTGCTTAGAAAATAATAACTCTAATTTCTCGTAAGTATTGTGAAAGCCTTGACCGCTATTCACCTGCTGAGGAAAAGCTTGCCCATTATCGTAAATATCAATCACTAAAAAATCGGCTTTTCTACTGAGCACAATTTTAATCTCACCTGTTTCGGGCTGCTTAGTCAAACCGTGTTTAAATGCGTTTTCTACAAGCGGTTGAAGCAGGAACCGGGGAATGGTTTGTGAATTCAATTCAGGGGGAACACTAATGCTGAACTGGAGACGATCTCCGAGGCGTATTTTTTCAATCTCCAGGTAAACGTGTATCATATCGATCTCTTCTTTTACCGATACGAAATTTTGCTGAGCATAATTGATGCTGTACCTGAACAATCGTGAAAGTTTCAGGGTTAAATCCTCCGCTTGCTGCGGCTTATCGTAAACCAAAGCTGCAATGGTGTTTAATGAATTGTATAAAAAGTGGGGATTAATTCGAGATTGGAGCGCTTCCAATTCTTCCTTAATCTTCAATTGCTTTAAGCGTAAAATTTCAATTTCCTGCTTCTGAAAATGGTTACGATAAGTGATGTTTTGCGATTCGTAAAGCAACACTAGAGCACTGATGATGATGCTAATACTGAAATTAATGAGGGTTTGTGTACCGTGATCAAAAAATTGATTCGGAATACGATAGATGGCCGCATTTACGAAATAGGCTAGCTCGGTTGCTAAGGCCGTTCCTACGATGCCCAGTAGAAAAAGTGTTGGAACCTTAATCCATTTTAAGCGAATTTGTCGATTGAGTATCTCTGTATAAAAAGCTATGGAATAGGCCATAGCAAAAGCATGAAACGAACAAAAAATCAAGATCCCAGAAATAGATTTCCAAGACAAGCCATACACTACTATGTGCAAACTGGAAAGTACTAGACCTGAGATGAGGCCAATAAGAACGCAATTAATAAGAATGTATAACCAATGTGTAGAAATATACTTTTTTGGGATAATCATAATTCCGGCTAACAAACTGTGGTTAATTCTGAAGTAGATAAAATGGGCAGCACGATACAGACGTGTTTTTGTGGGCTGTTCACAAACTTGAGTTCGTAATTATGCCCATATAAGAGCTTGAGTTTTTCGTAGGTGCTTTTGAAACCATAACCTAGTCTAATTTCTTCCGGAAAATCCTGTCCATTATCGTAAACAGCAATTGCAATTGCACCATTAGTTAAGCCGATATGTAGCCTCACTCGGGCCTCTCTCAGCGTGTTTGAACGACCATGTTTAACTGCATTTTCCAATATGGGCTGTAATAGAAAACGGGGAATACTCAAATCCTGCACATCCGGATCACAATACATTTCAAACCGCACAGCATCGCCAAACCTCACCTGTTCTATCTCTAAATAATTTTTCAAAATCAGCAGCTCCTCACGAATGGTCGAAAAGTTCTCCGGTAAACCGCTTACACTGTAACGATACAATTGTGCCAGTTTTAGAGTCATGGTTTCAGCCTTGGCCGCATCTTCACAAATTAAACCCGCAATGGCATTGAGCGAATTGTACAGGAAATGGGGATTAATTTTCTCATGTATGGTCCTCAGTTCGGCTTGTTTTTTTAAACGATTGAGCTTGATCAATTCTATTTCCTGTTTCATTTTTCTGGATTGGTGCCTAGACCTTTGCCATTCGTATAACAAAACGCTCGAACTAACCACAATCGATATCAAGAGATTAATTCCAAGTAAATTAAGCTGCTCTCTGAAACTAAACTGAACATTCATCAAAACGCGTAATACGGTAAAACTTAGTAACGTTCCCGCCAACATGCCCAACATACACGTAGCATAAAAAACCAAAATCAGCCACTTGCTCTTGGTAAATTGCTTATTTAAGCATTTTGCCATCAGTAAAAACGCATTGGTAATAGCCACAGAGATGAGCACACTGAAAATGAGAACAACGGCACTCTTGCTCAAACTAATGGGCTCAGCAGTAAAAAGTGTAGTAAATAGGATGATGCAATGACCAATAATGAAGCCCAACAGTAAACCATACAGATTTACGTAAGACCATTTTCTCTCCAGATAACGTTGTGGAACAATCACCTATTAATTAATCATTTGCGATACAAAAATAATTAATTAAGCGACTATATTAATCTGTATTTAAATTTATTTAATTTAAACTAATAAGTACAGCGGTTGATGAGATTTGACTAGGAGGATAATTTAGCGGTACAATTGCATGAGATCGGGGTGGATAAAGGAATAATCTAATGCTTTTAAACAATTGGCTTCCACTTGTTTCCACCAATACTTTTCCTTCAAAAATTGAGGTTTTTCCATTCCAAGATGTGAACTGGCCAAGGTATAGAATTCTTCCCGACTGGGATGTGTTGGAGCAACCACATTAATAATACCCTTGGTCTTTTGTTTAATCACCAGTTCAATCACACGGATCACATCATCCAAATGAATGAGGTTTACGGGAGCCAATCCATCTGCAATAGCCTTTTTGCCGGCAAAGAACCTACCGGGATGCCTATTTGGACCAATTAAACCACCCGGCCGTAGAATGCAATACGGTATTGACCAAGCAGTAAGCTTGGTTTCCATTTCCAACAAGAGTTTCCCTGATGCTTCCGTTGGTTGGGGAAGCGTTTGCTCATCTACGACTTGATTGTAATCTCCATAAACCGAAGTTGAGCTAATCATTATGATGTGCTGTACTACAGAACTAGGTATGGCCTGCGCTAACAAAGAAAATAAGTTTCGATAAGCCAATTGCTTGTCGGGTGTTCTTCCGGGTGGCAGTGCAATAATCCAAGTGGATGCTTGTAAAAAATCTGACAAATGGGCATCTAGTTGGCTTTGCTCAGTTACCATGAATAGGTAAGGCTCAATGCCTGCTTGCTCAAACTGACTCATCTTCTGCTCGCTGGTAGTTGAGCCTTTCACTTTTAAACCGCAGCTAAGCAAGTGCTTAGCTAACGGAAAACCCAGCCAACCACAGCCTAAAATGCTTACACTATTTGCCGTATTCATGCGTTTAATATCGGTAAAAGCTTCTTGATTTAGGGCTTTGGCATATAATTTGACATAAAGAAAGCATTAAATTTTATCCTTATGAAACTCAAAAAAACGCAGAAAGTAATCAGTACAGTTTTAATGGCGGTAATCGTTTCCGCCTCTTTTCAAAATTGCTCTAAACTTACCAAAACACAAAAAGGAGCGGCCGTGGGTGCAGTTGCCGGAGGTACCATTGGTGCACTAATTGGTAAAAAAGCGGGCAATACAGCCGTTGGAGCTATTGTTGGTGGTGCCATTGGCGGGACGGCAGGTGCATTTATTGGACGTAAAATGGACCGCCAAGCAGAACAGTTGAAACAGACTATTCCGGGTGCAGAAGTTATTCGAGAAGGCGAAGGCATTATCGTAAAGTTTGATTCGGGCATTTTATTCGATGTCAACAAATCCGATTTAAAAGCCGCCGCAATGACCAATATTCAAAATCTGGCTAAATCACTAAAAGATAATCCTGAAACCAATGTATTAATCATTGGTCATACGGATAATACGGGAAGCGATGATTATAACGCACGACTTTCAGAACGACGTGCCGAGGCCGTTAAAACTTTTGCAATGAATCAAGGTGTAGCTGGTAGTCGGCTCAGCACCCAAGGCAAGGGAGAGAACGAGCCAATTGCCGACAACTCGACCGAAGACGGCCGTTCAAAAAACAGAAGGGTTGAAATTGTGATTGTGGCCAACGAACAACTGAAAGAAGAAGCAAAAAGAAACGCCGGTTAAATATTCTAAAACACCCTGCAATCCTAGGCTTGGCAGGGTGTTTTTATTTCTTGTTATATTTGCATCATGATAAAGCGCATGTTCCTATTCGTAGTACTCGGCTTGTATTTAACAAGTGCAAGTGGTATGATCGTGAACTTGCATTTTTGCGGCAAAAAACTCGCTCTTATTCAAGTTAATGCCGAAAAAATCAAGTCTTGCTGTTCAACAAGCAAAGGCGCTGAAGATAACTGCTGCAAAAATCAGCAGTTCAGCATTAAAATCAAGGATAATTACGCTTCGGTAAGTGCAAGTAAAATTCCTGCTGTCAAATCTTTTGACCTGTTCGAAACCTTCAGGTTCCGTGCAGAAAATCTCTTGCTAACTACCAAAGAATTTAATCCCTCTGTAGTAACAAACCCTCCGCCATTAGGCACAGATCTCCGTATAAAAAACTGCGTTTTCAGAATTTGATGTACTGAATTTACCTACCAGAAGTAAATCTAATAGGCGAAAGCCTGGTGTAGTCTTATTCATTAACATCAAAAAAATATGAAAACTTTAAAATTTGTAGTGACAGCTGTCACTTTAATTCTGTTTGCTCAAGTTAGTAGCGCACAATTTATCAAGGCCGAAGTTCAGGTAAGTGGTTTAACCTGCTCCATGTGCCAATTGGCTACGGAAAAAGCGATGAAAACCATCGACTTTGTAGCTACCGTAGAACCCGATTTAAACAAAAACGTGTACGAGATTTCCTTTAAAAAGGGGAAAAACGTTAATCTGGATCAAATCAAGAAAAAGGTAAAAGATGCAGGATTTTCTGTAAGTAAATTGGTTGTGGTGTTTAATTTCGACCAATTGAAGGTTAGCGATAATTTCCATTATACCTACGGAAACAGTCAATACCATTTTATGAACGTCGGTGATAAAACCTTGAATGGTCCTGTCCGCTTAACCGTATTGGATAAAGATTTTATCCCTGCCGGAGATTTTAAGAAATGGTCGGCCGAAACCAAATTCGATTGTTACAGAACCGGTGTAATGGGCACAACCCGAACCTATCACGTTACCTTATAGACCGATGAAAAAGTTAGTTGTACTATTGGCCTTACTGGCCTTCAGCTTTGCAAGTTTTGCACAGGAATTGTACGTTTCTACCGAGCCAGCAAGCAACATGCCCAAAGATGGAATTGGTCTGAGAATGACACAAGAAGGTGCTTTCGAAAACAATTACCAAAGCAGGTTAATCCCTGAAGTAATGTTAGGCCTGCATAAAAACCTGATGGTTCATGCTACAGCCTACCTCTCTGATTTTTTCCAAAGTCGCTATAAGGCAGAAGGCTGGAGTGCCTATGCCAAATACCGCTTTTTAAGTATTGATAGCACCAACAGGCATTTCCGTGGAGCATTTTATGCCAAATATGCATCCAGCAATAATCCAGTGCTTTTTCAAGAAATAAACCTAGAGGGAAACAATACCGGGTGGCAGGCCGGTGTAGTATTTACGCAGTTGCTTCATAAACTGGCGCTTTCGGGTTCTGTGAATTACAACAGAGCTTTGGATAACCGGGGCGGAAATCTATTCCCAAGCAATTTTGCTAAGGAAAGCATTGGTTATTCCTTTTCTGGTGGCTTACTTACTTACCCAAAAGTATACAGAGATTACAAACAAACGAACATTAATGTTTATCTGGAATTGTTGGGCAGATCAAATATTGGCACAAATCAACATTTGATGGAGGTAGTTCCGGCAGTTCAATTCATCATCAACAGCAAGATGAGAATTGACATTGCACAACGTTTGCAATTGTGGAGTAACATGTCTCGGAACGGGAGAAACATGTATTTGGTTCGTTTAGAGTACAATTTATTCAATGTACTTTGATCAATGATGCCTCTCTAGCGTTCCGGAAATGTGTGCCAAATGGTGTTCTCCATGCCACACATAGAGGCCCAATAAGTATTTCAGATTAAAGGTTTTTTGGTGTTCCGGGTGAAAGTAGATTCGGTCAAAATCAGAAAACTTTAACGTTGAGAGAAACAAGGCCCACCGCTGATGGAGGTTAGCTAACAATGCCAGAGAAACCGCAATATCACCTAACCTGGCTTCCTCACATTCGGCCCAACTAGCTTCATCATAGGGTCGGATGTGGGGATTATTTTCAGTAATAGCTAGCTTTACACGAACATAGGCATTCATGTGACTATCTGCCAAGTGATGAATAACTTGTCGAATTGACCACCCTCCCGGACGATAGACCAAATTCAATTGTTGATCATTTAAATTAGCAACCAAATTGGCCAACCGACTGGGAAAATCAGCAAGTGCAGAAATCCATTGTTCGATTTGCTTTTCATCAACACTATCCAAAGGCTGGAATCTACCAATAGGATATTTTAATTTTTCTAAGTCGTGGTCGTTCATGTTGGTCTAAAAAAGTTTCTTAAGCCATTTTAACAGACCGGTTTTGAATGGCGGATAGACTAGGCTGCTCATATCGATCTTGCTTTGGAAAAGCACAGAGCGTTCGTGGGAAAAAGCCTTAAAGCCATAGAAACCGTGGCAACTACCGGTACCACTCGGACCAACTCCCCCGAATGGCAAATTAGGATTGCTGATGTGCATCAGCACCTCATTAACGGCGGTTCCACCGGCTGAAGTCCGACTAATAATTTCCTCAGCTATATTTTCGTTTCCAAAAACATAAAGCGCCAATGGTTTGTCACGCTCATTGATTAGAGCGATCGCATCTTCCAGATTTGTATAGCTAATTACCGGTAAAATCGGACCGAAGATCTCCTCCTGCATCAATCCCGATTCCAGAGATACATTGGTTAATACAGTTGGACTAATGGTCAGATCAGACGATTCGAAATTGCCACCAAAAGCGATTTTAGCTCCCTGTGCAACCGCGTTTTCGGTTAAATTTTTGAGGCGATTAAAATGCCGTTCGTTAATGATTTTTCCATAAACGGATTTATTCAACTTTCCGCCTTGTTGATATAATTTTTGAGTGTAGTGCTGAAGCAAATCCACAAACTGATTTACTTGGTGTTCGGGCAACAAAACATAATCGGGTGCAATGCAGGTTTGTCCGGCATTAAGAAATTTACCCCACACAATTTTTTCGGCAGTCCGCTCCAAATTAGCCGATTCGGTAATCAATGCAGGCGATTTACCGCCAAGCTCTAGCGTTACCGAGGCCAAGTGCTTGGCAGCGGCTTCCATTACAATTTTGCCAACTTGGGTACTTCCGGTGTAAAAAATATGATCAAAAGGCAGTTTTAACAGCGCTTGTGATATAGTCACATCTCCTTCCAAACAAATGATTTCGGCCGGATCAAAGTTTTCGTTGATCAATCGACTCAATACCTTACTCGTAGCCGGACTTAATTCTGAAGGCTTTAAAACCGCACAGTTGCCAGCTGCAATGGCGGATACCAAAGGAGAAATCAGTAATTGAAAAGGATAATTCCAGGGCGAAATAATTAACGATACGCCTTTGGGTTCGTAATAAATCCGATTTCTGGTCAGGGCACTGGCCAAGGTTGGCGATACCCGTTTCGGTTTCATCCAGGATGACAGATTCTTGATCGCAAAATCAATCTCTCCATACACAAAGTAAACCTCTGTGAGTGCTGCCTCAAAAACCGGCTTGCGTAAATCTTCGGCCAATGCCTGAAAAATCTGCTCTTCATTGGTTTGGATGATTCGTTTCAGCTTTTCTAATTTACCTTTTCGCTCGGCAGCCGAACTTAACCGTTGCTGAATACTACGCTTGCGTTGTGCAGCAAATAATTCGTTGATGTGTTCCATAATTAAAATGCCATACTTGGCCTTTTCAGGTGAAAATCAGTAGCCTGCTGGTAAGCTTGAGCCGCTTGCAACAATTTCCCTTCACCAAATAACTGACCCATAAAGGTAATACTCGTTGGCAATCCAAGCGAATTAAATCCATTAGGTAATACCAAAGCCGGATGGCCGCTCAAATTGGTAGCCGTTAGGTTGGGGCCAAATGCCGGTGAAATATACAGGTCTATGCCTTTTAGTTTTTGATTCAATTGCTCGATTAGAATACTACGAGCCCGATTTGCATTGATATAGGCAGCTGCCGGAATAAACTGTGCTGCCCGGAAGGTGTTTGGCCAAGCATTTTTACCCTGACGAACCATTAAATCGTCTTTACCACTAATTACCAATTCCTGGAATGCAGCCCCGCATTCTGCAGTTAGTACGATACTGATGGCATTATAGGGCAAATCGGGTAATTCAATCGGCACCAATTCAGCACCCAAGTCTTTAAGCTTAACCAAGGTTAAGGAATCATTGGCTCTGTTGGCATATCTTCTCTTAAAGTCTTTAGCTAAATAGCCAATTTTTAAGCCTTTCATGGTTTTTCTGCCATCGTAATTGAAAGGAGCCGCAATGGTACTTCGATCTTTTTCATCAATTCCCTGAATTGCCTGAAAAACAATGGCGCAATCCTCCACAGAACGGGTAATTGGACCAAGTTTGTCCATACTCCAGCTTAAAGCCATTGCCCCAGTTTTAGAAATACGGCCAAAAGTAGGACGAAGACCCGTGGTTCCACATTCGGTAGATGGCGACACAATAGAGCCCAGTGTTTCTGAACCTATGGCAAAAGGCAAACATCCGGCAGAAACTGCAGAAGCAGATCCTGCAGATGAACCGCTAGAGCCCCGAGTAATGTTCCAAGGATTTTTAGTGGTTCCACCAAACCAAACGTCGCCCATGGCCAACTCTCCAAGACTTAATTTTGCAAGCAATACAGCTCCTGCGGCTTCCAAACGTTTAACTACCGTTGCATCGGTATCAATCACCTGATTTTGATAAGGAACCGATCCCCAGGTAGTTTTATAGCCTTTCACGCTCAATAAATCTTTTACGCCATACGGAATACCGTGTAGCACACCGCGATACTTGCCAGCCTTAATTTCTGCATCTGCCTGCTTGGCTTGCTTCATGGCCAAATCCTCTGTAAATGTTACTACGTTTAAAAGTTTAGGATTATACTTTTTAAGCCTATCGATATAAAACTGTGTGAGTTCCTGAGAGCTTATTTTTCTGGTACGAATCAGCTCGGACAATTGCCTGATGGTATAAAAAGCTAGGTCGTCTTTGTTTGTCGGAAGATTAACTTGTGAAACCGGAGCCAATTTAAAGCCATTGGTCTGATCCGGAAACTGATACCCTGCCGGGATGGGGTCGAACTTTAAAGACGGAGATACTGCATTTTCTAGATTCAGTTTTTGTAATTCTGCAATGCTTTTGCGTTGATCGTCCAACTCTAAAATCATCGAATCGGCTTCTGCATCAGTAAAACTTATGCCTAGAATTTTGGATGCCTGATTGATGACCGAAATGGTAATGGCATTTTCATCGGCTTTGCCAGCCCAAAGGCTTCCAAGCAAAAAGCTAAATAGCGCAATTAACCCGATACCGAGTTGTTTTTTAAGTTTCAGTTTCATGGGGTGTGTTTAGGTGAAGTATAAATTTAGCGAAAGAAAGCTTAAATTCACGAACAACATTTGAATTGATGCGAAGACTCTGCTATTGTACGGTACTGCTGCTCTTTTTGGTGCATAGCGCATGGGGGCAAAAGCAAAAATCTGAAGTGCTGGTTTGGGGTAATGGCCCCGGCGCCATTGCTGCTGGGTTACAGTCGGCCAGATCGGGGGTAAAAACGTTGCTTATTAGCGACGCAAGCAATTGGGGAGTAACACTTCCATACGATAACATACATTACACCAACTCTGCGGTAACAAGAACCGGTATTTGGGCAGAATTAGTAAAAAAATACGGCGAAAAAAGGGGGGTAGATTTAGCTACTAAAGACAACATTCATTTAGCTGCCGACACATTATCTACCGTATTAAAATCCATCTGCGATACAGTAAAAAACTTAGAAATCTTACCCAATACCGCTATTCGGGAGCTTAAAAAGTCAGGAAATGGATGGCAAGTTCGCTTGAGTACCGGCAAAAAACTAAGCGTACGGGTACTGGTAGATGCCAGTACGAATCGTGGTTTGTTAAACCTATCCGGAGGAACTGCACCTGCATCCGGTATAGTTAAAGCCAGCTGGAATGAAGCCATAACCCGGACCAGTGTTGCTGCTTTGGATTCTGGCCAGGTGCTTCCCATCCGCTCCTTAATTGCTGAAAAGGTGGATAATGTGATTCTTGTGCCCGATGTAGTGTCTATCCGTTCTTTACTACATGCCGGACAGGCTGCCGGTGCAAGTGCCGCCTACTGTGCTTTTTTTAAAACGGATACCAAAAACCTGAACGTAAGAATGATTCAAGGTGAATTGCTGAATTACAAATCGTCATTAATACCATTAAACGATGTACTCCCCAGCGACACCAATTTTATCAAAATACAACATCTTGCTGCAAGCGGTCTTTTGAATCGAGGAATAGCCGAAAAAAACAATTCAGCGTTCTGGATGTCCGAAAACAGCGTTTCAACCGAAGAGTTGAAAAACCTGATGAAAGCATTTTATAGCCGGAGTCAGATTTGGTTTGCCGATCATGCTTCAGCGAAATTAAGTATTGAGGAAGCGATTAATTTGCTGATGTATACCGCCACACGTGGTGAGGAATTGAGAAGAGCCATCGAAAAAGACTGGAAAACAGAATTCGGTTTTAAGAACAACTACGATGCCAAGCGCCCGATTAGTCGCTACGAACTGGCCGTATTGATGGACACGTATCTGAAGCCATTTAGTGTACGCATAGACCTGGACGGAAACCTTTTGAATTAAACTAAAGCATGAAAGTTTACGCCCAAAAACGACTCTCAAAATTTTTACTGCTGGCTTTCGCCATTTTGATTGCCGGGGCATCGTTATGGTACACCAATTACCTCGTTAAAAACATCTCCATTGCCGAACGTACCCGGGCAGAGGTTTGGGCCATGAGTAATAAAAAGATTCTGGAAATTGCCGATGTAAACGATGAATTTATCACGTTTATTTATTCCGTTCGCGATAGTTTGGAAGTACCGGCTATTGTAACAGACGGCAAAGGAAAAATAATTTTTTGGAAAGGACTAGACAGCACCAAAACCAATATAAAACTGGAGGCCGAAAGTAGCGGAAAAAATAAAAAGGTGTACGATCCTGCCTATTTTGAATTGCAGCTTCAAGAAATGAAAGATCAGCATGACCCGATACGCATTCAGGTTTCTTCATTTGATCAACAGAACGAGCAATTGGTGTATTATAAAGATTCGGTATTGCTTAGCAGACTCCGAATGTTCCCCTACATCCAACTTTCGCTAATCGCCATTTTTCTACTCTTTGCCTATTTTGTATTTAACACCGCGAGAAAATCAGAGCAAAACCAGGTTTGGGTTGGATTGGCGAAAGAAACAGCCCACCAATTGGGCACTCCTATTTCCTCCATGATGGCCTGGGTTGAACTGCTAAAATCCCGGTTCAAGGGCAAAGACGATCAGTTGTTTCTGGAAATGGAGAACGATATGAAGCGTCTGGAAATTGTTGCAGAACGTTTCTCTAAAATTGGATCAAAACCGGTACTGGAAAGTCACGTGGTTTACAAAGTAGTTCGTGATTTTGTAGATTATTTCGAATTCAGAAGCAGCGATAAAATTAAATTCAAAGTAAGCGGAGATAAACGCGTGGAAGCCTTACTCAATGTGCCTTTGTTTGATTGGGTACTCGAAAATTTATTAAAAAACGCGGTAAATTCCATTGAAGAAAGCGGTGAAATTGAAGTCAAAATCAGTGAAAATTTAGTGAAAGAGCAGGTATTTATCGATGTTACAGATTCGGGAAAGGGAATCCCTAGAAGTCGGTTCGAACGCGTTTTTCAACCCGGATACACCACTCGAAAACGAGGCTGGGGTTTGGGCCTTTCGCTAACCCGAAGAATTATTCAAAATTATCATAAAGGACAGGTTTTTGTTAAAGAATCCGAACTGGGTAAGGGCGCAACCTTCCGAATCATTTTAAAAAGTAATTTAAGCTATGTACCGACCAACAGCTGACGAATACAATCCCTATTACGGGCCTTACATTACCGTAGTAGCCGATGATGTACTAAACGAATTGAAAGAACAGGCAGAGCAATTTCCGGCATTCATCCGGAGTATTCCGAAAGCGAAAGAAAATTACGCCTATGCCTCAGGTAAATGGACAATCAAAGAATTAATTGGTCATATTATCGATACCGAACGCATAATGGCTTATCGTGCACTCCGATTCGCCCGAAATGACGATCAAAACTTGCCTGGATTTGACGAAAATGAATACGTGAAACATTCACACTATTCTAAACGTAGTTTGGAAAGTTTGGCAGAAGAATTTACCCTTGTCAGAAAGGCTAATCTGTTTCTTTTCGAGTCTTTTAACGAGGGGGAATTAGTTCGAAGAGGCCTTGCCAATAACAATGAGGTTTCGGTTAGAGCTTTGGTATTTATCATTGCCGGACATCTGAACCACCACCAACAGGTGTTGAAAGAACGGTATCTCTAAATTCGATTGCGGATAATCGCAACCAAACGATAGATTGGTCTGGCTAACCACATAAAAGGCGCTAAGCGGAAAATTTTTGCTAAGAAGGAAGACCAGTGCTCACTTTTTCGCCAAATTTCAACTACAGCATCAGCTCCTTTGAGTACTTTACCTTCAGCAGTGATGATGTGTATTTCGCGTTCACAATCAGAGGGTTTGAGTTGTGGATACCGAGCCAGCACTTCTCGATTTTGATACGGCTCCAAACGAAACTGTTTCTTGTTGTCTATACGGCTAAGCCAGCCGCTCACGCCAATACACATTCGGCAAGAACCATCGTAAAATACCAGGGTCTGTTTCATCTTTACGATACAAAGATAAGCAGGCGTTTTCTGAAAGGGATCATTAACTTTGTTTAATGATGCAGTTAAAATCTTTCGTTTGCAATCCCTACCAGGAAAATACCTATATCTTATTCGACGATAGCAAGGAGTGTGTAATCATCGACCCGGGCATGTACACCAGCGATGAGCAAAATGCGGTGGCATCGTTCATTGCCGAAAACAAACTGAAACCCGTTAAATTACTGAACACCCATTGCCACATCGACCACGTGCTGGGTAATAAATTTGTACACAGCCTTTATGGATTATTGCCGGAGTTCCACCAAGCCGAATTGGAAGTGCTACATGCAATTCCGGCCTATGCCCCACAAATGGGTATTCGCTATGAAGTTTCACCGCTACCGGAAAATTACCTTAAAGAAAGTGGAACAATTCAATTTGGTGAAACGGAGCTAGACTTGGTGTTTGCTCCAGGGCATTCGCCCGGTCACTTGTGCTTTTACAACAAATCGGCTAATATTTTAATTGGTGGCGATGTGCTGTTTTACCAAAGCATTGGGCGCACCGATCTGCCCGGCGGTAACCACCAGCAATTGCTGGATAGCATCCGTTTTAATTTATTTACCCTTCCGGGAGATTGTATTGTTTATCCCGGACACGGACCCGAAACACGAATCAGCTTTGAGCAAGAACATAACCCATTTTTAGTATAGCCTAAATCTGTGAACACTGCTTTCTATATCGCCAAAAGGTACTTGTTCAGTAAAAAATCACTGAATGCCATCCATATCATTTCGGGGATTTCTATGGTGGGAATTTTGGTGGGCAGTGCTGCTCTCATCATCATCTTATCGGTATTTAATGGTTTTGAGGACACCATTTTGTCTATGTACAATAAAATTAACCCCGATGTGAGGATTGAACCTGCAAAAGGAAAGTTTTTCAATCCGAATGATGCGGCATTTACCCAGATTAAACAAGACCCCAGGGTGCTCAATTATGCCGAAGTGGTACAAGAAAAAGTGCTGCTCCGTTATGGAAAAAGTCAATACATCGCTAGTATCAAAGGTGTTTCAGACGGATTTCTGACCAATAATTCATTAGACAGCACTCTGATCGAGGGCGAATTTAACTTGGTCCAAAATGGTGAACCCAGAGCCATTATTGGTTCGGCTGTACAAGCATATTTAGCCGTCAATATTGGTGATCATTTCCAGCAAATAGAGATTTATTCTCCCGCAAAGGGCAAAACCAATAGTCTGAACCCCGCAGATGAATTTGCCATGAACACGATTTTTCCGGTAGGTGTTTTTCAGCCGCAAGAAGAAGTAGATAATCAAATTTTGGTCCCGATTACCTTTGCACGTAACCTATTGGGTGAAAATAAATCGGTTTCGGCAATCGAGATCCGGCTTAAACCCGAATCAAATGCAGCTGATTTTCAAGAAGACCTTAAACAAAAACTGGGGACTGATTTTTTGGTAAAAAACCGGATTCAGCAAAACGAATTGCTCTACAAAATCCTGAATTCGGAGAAATGGGCCATTTTCCTCATTCTTACTTTTGTACTCATTATTGCCATATTCAATATCATTGGCTCGTTAAGCATGCTGGTAATTGATAAAAAGAAAGATATCGCCATACTTAGCAGCATGGGGGCTAGTAAAAGACTCATCAGACGAATATTCTTCACCGAGGGCATGCTCATCGCTTTAATCGGTTGCCTAGCAGGATTAGTTTTAGGAGCTGCATTTTGTGTGTTTCAGCAAAAAACCGGCTGGATTAAAATGGATGAAGGATCTAGCCTGTTGATTAGTGCTTACCCCGTTAGTTTAAAATGGACTGACTTTATTTGGGTGGTGCTTACGGTAATCAGTATCTCGGCTATCGCATCGGCAATCTCGTCAAGCCTGAGCGTAAAAAGCTTAAATCGGTTAAAAGAAGATTTATAATCAGCTTAGGAAAATAGCGTTTTCGGGAACTGGAATGATGCCTTGTTTTACGGCATGGTCAAACAGAACTTGCACAGCACTACGCCCTTCTTCACCTAAATCTAAGGAGAAGTCATTCACGTATAAATTGATGTGCTGATACATCACCTCCTCACTCATTTCCTGGGCATGAGATCGGATAAAATCGAGTCCGGATTCCGGATTTTGAAAAGCATAAGCGACACTTCTATGAATAAGTCGATTCACTTTTTGCTGCAATTCAGGAGTATGATTTCTTTTCATCACAATGCCGCCGAGCGGGATGGGCAAGCCGGTCAACTTTTCCCAATATTCCCCCAAATCAACAATCTTTAGCAAGCCCTTGTCCTGGTAGGTAAATCTGTTTTCGTGAATAATTAAGCCCAAATCAATTTGGTCTTTCAAAAGCTCCTGTTCAATTACAGAGAATACCAGTTCTTGTTTATGCTGTAAGGATGGAAATGCTATACCGAGCAAGAAATTGGCGGTAGTAAACCTGCCAGGTATACCCACTTTGAAGTCTGTATGCTGGCGAATGTGGTCGATGCTATAAGCTGATTTCGAAATCAACAATGGACCTACCCCAAACCCCAATGCCGAACCCGAATCCAGTAAAACATAGTTCGAAATGACATAGGCAAAGGCATGAAAACTGAGTTTGGTAATATCCAATTCAGACTTAAACGCTTTCTGGTTAAGGCTTTCCACATCCTCCATAAACACTTCGAACTCCAAGCCCTCGGTATCAATCTTATGATGAATAAGGGCGTCGAAGATGAACGTATCGTTGGGGCAGGGTGAAAATCCGAGACTAAGTTTCATGGCAAATCGTTTAAGAGTCGAAGAAAATAGTCATTCAGATTTTTGATGGCCAAATCGATGTTCCAGTTATCGCGATTTCGACGTTCTACATAATTAGATACCGAACGGATTTGTAAGGCGGGAATTTGAACTTGGTTACAAGCATAAAACACAGCGGCTCCCTCCATACTTTCCAATTGCGGACTGATTCTGGTAAGTGTTTTAGCGATGCTAGTATCCGAGCCGTGTACCCGATTTACAGTAATGGAACTTACTTGATTCAGCTCACCAAGTATGGGTAGTTTAAAACCAAAATCAAGCGGTTTGTATGCCGATTGACCAAAACCCAAGTCGTCAATGCTTAGAAACTGATCTCCATCTTCTGCGCCTAAATCGGCAAAGCTATCGTCAGTAATATGTAAAACTTGGCCAATAGCCAAATTGCGGTCAAAACTGCCTGCTATACCCAAATTAATCACCAAATCGTAAGATTTTGTGGCCAAGTGCTTACCCAACTCAAAGGCCGTAGCAACCATGCCAAGGCCAGTAATGAGGCATTGGATGCGGTGTTTACCCGAATTAAAGGCGGTATGCCCATCCTTAACCGCGAAGTGGTTTAGGCTAAGTTCTATTTCCTGAGCAGTGGCAGCAATCAGCAGAATTTCCATTAGCCAAAGTTAAGCATAAGTGTTCTTTTGCAAGGCTTCAGCAAGTTTAACTTATATTTGTAGGCTAATTTGATGTTATAATGATTTATATCACCCGAAAAGAACGGTTTAATGCTGCCCACAAATTGTATCGTGAAGATTGGACACAAGAGAAAAATACAGAAACTTTCGGCAAGTGTGCCAATCCGAATTGGCATGGGCATAATTACGATTTATACGTAACTGTTAAAGGTGAAATTGATCCTGAAACCGGCTTTGTGATTGATCTGAAAGAATTGAAAAAAATTATTCTTGAAGAAGTAGTCAACAAATTAGACCACAAAAACATCAATATGGATGTGGACTTCATGAAAGGAAAATTAGCCTCTACTGAAATATTGGCTATCGCGATTTGGGACCAACTAAAGGCTCCGATTGCTAAGCATGGCGCCGAATTGCATTCCATTAAGCTGTTTGAAACAGAAAATAATTACGTCGAATATTTCGGATAATAGTACCCTAAACCCACAACAGATGGAACCCATTCAGCACCTTCATTTAGATGAAGAAGACGAAACTATCGGCTATATGAAAGTTGATCGTTACAATCAAGAAAAAATTGATCGCATTTCCGGACACTACGCCGAAATATTAGCTGAGTTGGGTGAAAATCCATCCCGCGAAGGTTTATTAAAAACACCCGAGCGTGTGGCTAAAGCACTACAATTCTTAACACATGGTTACGATGTGAAACCGAGTGAGATTTTGAAAAGTGCCATGTTTGAAGAAGAGTACAGCCAAATGGTGGTGGTAAAAGATATTGAGGTTTTCTCGATGTGTGAGCACCACATGTTGCCATTTTTCGGAAAAGCACACATTGCCTACATCCCCAACGGGCACATTGTAGGCTTAAGTAAAATTCCGAGAGTGGTTGATGCCTTTGCTCGCCGATTACAAGTACAAGAACGTTTAACCAACGAAATCAGAGATTGTATTCAAAATACGTTAAATCCTGCAGGTGTAGCCGTCGTGATTGAGTGTAAACACTTATGTATGGCCATGCGTGGCGTACAAAAACAAAACTCGGTAACAACAACTTCTGCATTTACCGGCGAATTTGTTAACGATAAAACCCGTACAGAATTTTTAAAATTGATAACTTCAAGCTTAGACTAAGAACGAGTTAACATGAAAGCATACGTTTTTCCAGGACAGGGCGCTCAGTTTGTGGGCATGGGTAAAGAACTCTACGAACAATCGGAAATAGCAAAAGAACTTTTTGAAAAAGCCAATGAAATTTTAGGTTTTCGTATTACCGATGTCATGTTTAACGGGACGGATGAGGACTTGAAGGAAACTAAGGTTACCCAGCCGGCAATTTTCCTGCACTCGGTAATTTTAGCTAAGGTTTTGGGCGAAAGCTTTACACCAGAAATGGTTGCCGGGCATAGTTTGGGTGAGTTTTCTGCCCTGGTTGCAGCGGGTGCGTTATCGTTTGAAGATGGTTTGCGATTGGTTGCTGCACGAGCAAATGCCATGCAAAAAGCTTGTGAGGAACAACCCTCTACCATGGCGGCTATTTTAGGACTTGAAGATCAGGTTGTAGAGACTATTTGTGCTCAGGTAAATGAGGTGGTGGTACCTGCCAATTACAACTGCCCGGGGCAACTTGTTATTTCAGGAAGTATTGCCGGTGTTGACCAAGCTTGTGAAAAACTTACCGAAGCAGGCGCAAGAAGAGCTTTAAAACTCAATGTTGGTGGTGCTTTTCACTCTCCTTTAATGGAATCGGCACGTGCAGAATTGCAAACTGCCATTGAGAATACCGATATCCAATCTCCGGTTTGCCCTATTTACCAAAATATCGATGCTAAACCGTATACAGATCCATCGGCTATCAAACAAAACTTAATTGCTCAACTTACCGGAGCGGTACGCTGGACACAAACCGTGCAGCACATGCTGGCAGATGGGGCTACATCTTTCACTGAGGTTGGACCAGGAAACGTGCTTCAGGGTTTGGTTAAGAAGGTGGATCGTGAAGTAGAGACCGCAAGCGCCAGCATCTAAAAATCAATTATTTAGTGTCTATTTAGGGGGGAGAATATCTTTTCTCCTAAAATATCCGTTATCTGCACACAGTTCAGCCTAGCTGATTGTTAGTAAAGGTAATGGAAAGAGAAAATTTGATTACGCTGATACATCAGCTCAAAAACGACTTAACCCCGGTGAGGTTGGGCTTGCAGGTTTTACAGAAATCGTGGGAGAATAATGACCCGGAATTTGGCCAGAAGTTCGCTAAAATACACCCATCGCTTATTGAACAGGTTGAGAAACTCAATCAGCTGTTAACCGAAGCTTCTCAACCTGAACACTAAACAATGCTACTTCAATTCTACCTTGGTGCTACCCATTAAAAATCCATCTGCATAGAGGAAAACTGAGTAGATTCCCTTCTTAAAAGCACTCGGGTTGGTCCAGGAAATGGTGTATAACCTAGCATCATTGGCATACTCAATGGCTGTATTGTAAGAGGTATTTACTTCCTCTCCATTTGCTAACTTGATGTTTCCGTTTGTTCCGTTGATGGTATTGTTTTCCGGATCAACCACTCGAAGATATACATTGTGCATGCCCTTTTCGGCAAACTCGTTTTCAACCAATTTGAACACAATGCTTAGTTTTTTCGCGGTACTTGATTTACTTACGCTTGATTCTTTTCCGCTGCTTTTAACTTTAAGGGCAATGGCCTTAAGTGCAATGGCTTTCAAAGCAGCTGCTGCTCTTACTTTTTTATCCAACTCCTGATTTTGTTTTTCTAAAGATTGAGCACGCTCAGTTACCGAACTAACCGTAGTTTTCAAGCTATCACGCTGATTGGTTAAATCGGCGTTTTGTTTTTTAAGTTCTTCAATCTGAGCAAAGTATTGGTTAACCAGTTCCTTCAGCTGTTCAACTTCTTTCTGTGCCGATTCTAATTCTTGTTTAGTCAATTCGCCTTTACGCAAAGCTTCCCGCAACTCTGCAATCTTAACTCGTGCTTGTTCTTGCTGCTGCTGCATATCTTCACTCAGCAAGGCATAATCGTTATTCGATTTATCTAGCGCCGCCTCAATTTTATCAATCTCGGTTTGCATGAGTGTTTTCTCATCGCTCAACTTTAGCACTTGCTCTTGAGCGTTTTTATTGCGGAAAAAGAGAATACCGTTTGTAGCAAAAAGTGCTAGAACGACTATAAGTAAGAAATAAATCTTGTTGTTGTCTTTTTTTGAGGCGTTTTGAATATCCATAAGTTTAATTGAAAATAAATAGTCTACTGATTTTTGCTTTCATCCACATAATTCAAGCGCAGATCAGTTAAAAATTGTTCTAATAAGCGAGTTAATTCCGGACTCAAATTTCCCTGAGTTTTTTGTTTCAGCATTTCGAGCATTTCAATACTTTCTTTTGCCTGATCCAAATTTTTCTCAATTTTCTGACTTACCGGGTTCATCAATTTACCTAAGCCCTGCATTCCTGTAGTGTGAAATAAGTAAATCAAAGAACCAAAAAGCTGATCATTTTTGTCCATGTTGTATTGCTCCCTTATTAACGTAGTTTGTTGCTGATTATTTCTGCAAATATAAAATAATGTTTTAACCCGCGATTTGAACAACGTTTGTCTGTTAAACTGTTCAAAAATTCAGATTTGGAGCTTTAGCATTTCCCTTATCTTTGGCAGAAATGTCTTTCATGGTTCGGAAATTCTTACAGTTACTTTTGGTATTCGTTTGCTGTGCTTCTCTTGTTGTTCAAGCTCAACATAATCCTAAACGTGAATTTCGTGGTGCTTGGGTTGCCACGGTATCCAATATCGACTGGCCCTCTAAACCCGGATTAAGCACCGAAGAACAGAAAAACGAACTCCTGCGTATTCTTGATCATCACCAGCAAAGCGGTTTAAATGCCATTTTATTCCAAATCAGACCAGCCGCAGATGCATTTTATAGTAAGAGTAGAGAGCCCTGGAGCAGATTTTTAACCGGAAGTCAGGGTAAAGCTCCCGATCCTGTATACGACCCCTTGGAGTTCGCCATCAGCGAAGCACATAAAAGAGGAATGGAATTACACGCCTGGTTCAATCCTTATCGTGCCACCTTTGACTTGATTGACAGAAATACGAGTGCCAAACACATTACCAAGCAAAAACCGGAATGGTTTTTTACCTACGGAGGCAAAAAACTGTTCAATCCGGGCCTTCCGGAAGTGCGGGAATACATCATTTCGGTAATTATGGATGTAGTGCGTAATTACGATATCGACGGGGTTCATTTCGATGATTACTTCTACCCTTATCCGGCTCCCGGACAAGTTATTGCCGACAATGACGCATATCAGAAGTATGGTGCCGGACTACTATCGGTAGATGATTGGCGCAGGCAAAATGTAGATACCTTAATTCATACCGTTTCAGACAGTATTCACCGGGCAAAGCCTTATGTAAAATTTGGCATCAGTCCGTTTGGTATCTGGAAAAATCAGTCGCAAGATCCTGAGGGATCGGCAACTACCGGCCTGGAGGGTTACAGTAAATTGTATGGAGATGCCCGAAAATGGGTGAAATCGGGCTGGGTAGATTACATCAATCCGCAAATTTATTTCCCGATGTATTACCCGGCAGCAGCTTACGACAAACTGGTTGACTGGTGGGCAAAAAATGCCTATGGTAAACACGTTTATGTAGGGGTTGGTGCTTATCGAGCCATCGAGACCAAAAGTGGCTGGCAAAATCGGAATCAAATACCAACTCAAATCCGGTATTCACGTCGAAATCCACATGTTCAGGGCAGTGTTTATTTCAGTTCAAAATCTTTACGAGATAACCTGGCGGGATTAAACGATTCGTTGAAGAACGATTTTTACAATACCCAGGCTTTACCCCCAACCATGAACTGGCTGGATGACGTTCCGCCCAACCACCCACTTTTAGTAGAAGTGCAGATGCTGTACAAGTCGGTGCAATTGAGATGGGTTAGTCCACCTGAAGCCAAGGATGGGGAAACCGCTTCGGGTTACGTGATTTACCGCTTTAAAGAGGGAGATAAGATAGATATCTCAAACCCTAAAAACATCTTGAAAGTTAGCTTTGATGCTGGCCTAACGGAATTTAAAGATCAGACGGTCACATCTGGAACCCGGTATACCTATTTGGTTACTGCGCTGGATCGGGTGAAGAATGAAAGTGTACCGTCTAATTACGTAGGTATAAAAGCAAATTAACTGTTCATTACCGAACCGCAATTGATATCAATAGCTTGACCGGTAATGGACTCTTGCTCTACCAAATAAGCTACCAGATTGGCAATTTCTTCTGGCTCACTCATTTTACGCAGCGGAACACTTTGCATGGCAATATCGTAGAACTCAGATTTGCTCATGCCCAAACCATCGGCTATGCCTTGTAAACCCTCTTGCGCCATGCTTGTGTTTACCCATCCCGGACAAATGGCATTCACTAAAATGTGTTCGGGAGCAAATTGAACCGCCCAAGAACGCATTAAACCCAATAAACCAGCTTTGCTGGCACAATACGCACTGTAATTGGCAACGCCCAATCTGGCTAATACGGAAGAAGTGATCAGGATGTGTTTGTACTCACTTTTAGCCAGACGCAGGTTTGGCAAAAAGGTGTTGATCAAATTATAGGTGCCCGTTAAATTGGTACTTAAAATTTCCTCCCAGCGATCCGATTCTCCCCAGTAATTTTCGCCGCCCACGCCGGCATTGGCAATAATGCCGTGTATTTCTTCATTTTTAAGAAGCTCGGCGGCTTCCTGGAGTTTCTCTACCGATCGGATATCTACATCCAAAATTTGATGTCTGTTGGGTGGCAAAACTGCCAAAACCTGTTGCAGTTTTTCCAAATTTCTGCCCAGCAAAATGCAGTTATCTCCCTGAGCGGCCAGTTTTTTAGCCATGGCCATACCAATGCCACTTCCGGCACCACTAATTAAATAGGTCTTGTTCATCTGAATTATTGAATTGCTAATTTACTTGATCTTAGCAATTTCTGTAGCTAAACGCTGACCTATATTTTTATCGTTGGAGATGTCCAGGTAACGAACAATTCCTTTCGAATCGGTTAGTAAAAAAACAGGAGTTTGTACGATTCCCATTTTCTCCATCACAAAAGAAAAATCTCCGGGGGCGTGCACAAAAGCAAATGGATGTAGTTTCAAAAAGTCTTTGATCAACACCTTATCTTCAAACGTAATAGCCCAAAATTGAACCGGTTTTCCTTTCAAACTACTTAGCAATTTAGTTAGAGATGCAAATTGATTCAGGCTAACGTAATCGGATTTACTCCAGAAAAAGAAAAGCGTCTTTCGGCCAAGCAAATTTTTATTCGCGAGAACTTTATTATCCAGGCTTTGAAGAGCAAACGTGGGCAGGGGCTTGCCCAGCCATTTCTTTTTCAAGGCTTCCAGTTCTTCGTGCCGAAGTTTTTGAATGGATTTCCATTCTTGCGGGCTCGGTGTGCTCACCTGAACAACAAGTGGATTCCCCTCTTTGATGATTTCCATGCCCAGAAATCCTTGAAATTGCTTTTCAAGCTGATCAACCTGAGCCTGGCTCAAAGGTTTACCTTTTACATCTTGGTAACTAAACATCTTTTGTGCATGTAGATTGGCCAAACCCAGTACAACCAGGATTAGGCTGAGTAAAACAGTCTTCATTTTTGACTAGCTTATACAAGCAATAACCGTTTTTTAGAAAAATTATTGCACAAAAAAGCCCCGATCGTAAATCGGGGCTTTCTCATTGCAGAAGCGGGTTTATTTTTTCTCCGGTTCTAATACCAAACGAATGAAATTTGAATCGTTAAGGTACTGATTGGCAGCTTGCTTCAAATTCTCGGTATTGAGTTTTTTCAGAGATTCTAAATACGTTAATAGCATTTTAGGATCTTCTTGGTTTTGGTACTGGTTAACCAGGTAGCCTAACCAGAAACCGTTCTCCTTCAGTTGAACTTCGGTTGAACGACGTTCTTCGGCCAGGAATTTTTCTAAATCAACCGTCTGAGGACCATTTTTTCTCAGTTTAGCAATCTCATCTAAAGAAGCTGCAATAAGTTTTTCCACGTTTTCTGGACCACATCCAAAGGTGATTGTGAAACTGTATCTGGCACTTGGATATTTTGCATAGCTAACGAAAGCACCTGGACTGTATACACCACCTTCATCTTCTCGTAAACGTTCGGTTAGTTTAATTTGAAGAATTTCTGAAAGCGCCTCCAGTTTATTTACATTTTCAGAGTTGTAAATAAAATCTCCACTTATTACCAGTCTAACAGTCGATTTTTGCTCGGTACCTTTAAAAACAGTTTTGGCAATTTTACCTGTTGGGATTTTAATACCCAGATCTTTTGCTTCTTCTTTTCTGCTGGAGCTTGGCAATCCACCCAAGTATTGAGCCAATAAAGGCTTGATCTTTTCTACATCAAAGCTTCCTACAAAAACAAAAGTAAAGTCGCTGGCATCGGCAAAGCGTTCTTTGTAAATCTCAAAAGCTCTGTCCAAATTGATTTGCTCTACTTTTTGAAGACTAGGTCCGGTACGACGAACATTGTAATTACCCAATACAGCATTTACGGTATCGCTGTACACGCTATTGGGATCATTCTCCCGATTGCTTAAACTGCCTTTTTGCTGCGTAATTAAACCTTTGAAAATCTCTGCATCCTTACGCGGCTTCGTAAAATAGAGGTAATTCAACTGCAAGGCTGTTTCTAAATCTTTTGGTGAGGTAAAACCAGATATTCCTTCACTACGCTCTGCAATGTATGGGCCTACACTTACTTTTTTACCGTTCAGCATTTTAGGTAGGGTTATGGCATCAAAATCTCCCAAACCGCTGCTGCGTACAATGTTGGCTGCATTGCTGGCCGACTGAAAATCAGCATCTGTATACAGCGAGGTTCCACCCGGACTGTAAGCTGAGAAATTGATTTCGTCGTTTTTGAAATCAGTTGGTTTTAAAATAGCCTTTACGCCGTTACTAAAAGTGAGTTCGGTTACGCCAAGATCGGCTAATTTTTGTTCGGCAATAATGGTTCCGGCTTTAGGTTTCTCAGCCAATAATGGCTTATCAGATACTTGATCCACATAGGCCTGAATAGCCGATTTGGTCACACTTTCTACCCAAGAATTCACCACGGCTTCCGTTGGCAGTTTATCCTTATCCTTTTCAGGACCCATTACAATAATATCGCGGTTGCTATCGGTAACGTATTGCTTCACTACGGCATTAACCTCATCTAGGCTAATACTAGGTAATTGTGTTTTTGCCAGATTGAATTCATAGTCAATACCCGGGCTGGCTTCGCCTTTTAGGAAGTACTGCAGGTATTCATTTACAAAAGCATCTGATGAAGTTTTGTCTTTTTCTTTCAAGGCAGATTCCATCTGCGTTTGGTATGCTTGTTTAGCTCGATCTAATTCGGTTTGCGTAAAACCAAATCTCTTGATGCGCTCGGTTTCGGTTAAGGTTGCTTTAAATCCTTTTTCCAACTCACCCGGTTTAGCCACTAAAAAGGCATTGAAGGCATCTAAACCAGCTAAGAAGCCACTGATATTTCCTCCGGCTTGTAAGAAAGGCGGATTGCCTTGTTTGGTCAATTCGCTAAAACGAGCCTGGATCATGCGGTTAAATAACGAACGGATCACACTTTTGCGGTAATCTGCATCGGTACGGATTACCATTTCCGGATGCTTTACAATCATTTGTACTACCGTTACCGGGAATTCCTTGTCGGTAACTGCCATGAATTGGTTTTTACCTGTTAATGGAATTTGATACTGTGTACGTTGACGAGGTTTTGCCGGTTTTTTCAAATCGGAGAACTTTGTCTTGATCATTTGCTCTACCTGAGCCACATCAATATCTCCTACCACAATTAAGGCCTGTAAATCCGGACGGTACCAATCTGCATAAAAAGCCTTAATGGTTTCCGGTTTGAAGTTTTTCAGTACTTCCTCTGTACCAATAGGTAAGCGGTTTGAATAACGTGAATTATTGAAAAGCATCGGCAAGTATTGCTGCTGCATACGCTGTGCAGCACCTTTACCCAAACGTTTTTCTTCAATAACAACGCCTCTTTCTTTTTCAATTTCGGCTACATCCAAGGTGGCATCCTGAGCCCAGTCTCTCATAATCTGCATACCGTTTTTAAATACCTCTGGATCATCGGTTGGTATAGGTAATTGGTATACGGTTTCATCAAAACTGGTATAGGCATTTAAATCGGCACCAAAACGAACACCGGCTTTTTGTAAATAATTAACCAGGTCGTTTTTGGGATACGATTTTGTTCCATTAAAACTCATGTGCTCCATAAAGTGAGCCAAGCCCTGCTGATCGTCGTTTTCCAAAATAGAACCTACTTTATTAGCCAGGTAAAGTGTTGCCCGGTTTTTAGGTTCGGTGTTTTTACGAATAAAATAGGTAAAGCCATTGGCCAGTTTACCCGTTTTCACATTCGGATCAAGGGGAATAGCCTTTGCCGAACTGCTACTCGCTTTAGATTTACTTTTGCTTTGAGCCAAAGCACTGCCCGAAACGGCAATCACAATTGCCAAAACATAAATGGAGAGTTTAAATTGGTTTCTCATACAGGGGTTTTTAATTGTGTTTAAATATCGATAAGAATTAAAAGATTTCCAATGGTGGGTGAATACAGAAACGCTTTTTCTGTTTACCTTAGATTAGATGAACCACCAGCTGCAACTGTTACAAAAAGTAACGAATAAATCGGAACGAAGAATATTGGGTTTGATGTCTGGAACATCTCTCGATGGTTTAGACCTGGCGCTTTGCAAAATCAGCGGTTTCGGATTACAAACTAAGCTGCAGCTGGAGTTTTTTACAACCATTTCTTATCCGGAAAATTTCAAAGCAGAACTCAGGTCGGTTTTTGCCCAAAAGCAGGTGAGTTTGGAAAAACTGACCATATTAAACGCTTATATTGGAAATTACCATGCCGACTTGGTAGTAGAAACACTAAAAAGTTGGGGAGTGGCCCCTGAAGAAGTTGATGTAATTGCCAGCCACGGGCAAACGGTTTACCATGCGCCCCAACATTTTCATCAGCAAGTGGGTTATCCGAATGCCACCTTGCAAATTGGCGATGGCGATCACCTGGCTTACAAAACAGGCATTTTAACCCTGAGTGATTTCAGACAAAAACATACGGCCATAGGGGGCGAAGGTGCTCCTTTGGCCATTTATGGCGATTATATTTTATTGAGTTCTAACCTTGAGAATAGAATTCTACTCAACCTGGGTGGAATTGCCAATTTTACTTTCCTGCCCCAAAATAATAAAGCGGATCAGGTTGTTTCCAGCGATGTAGGCCCCGCAAACACGCTGATTGATGCGGCGGTTATGGAATATTTTCAGCAAGAGTACGATGCCGGTGGCGCCCTAGCTGAGAGCGGAAAAGTGAATCAGGAATATTTACAAGCACTTTCAAAACACTCTTTTCTTTCCAAACCACTTCCAAAAAGCACCGGACCAGAAATGTTTAGCTGGAATTGGGCTAAACAGCTGTTGCACGATTTACAGTTGAATTTAGCTCCCGAAGATGTACTAGCCACTTTGAGCCAGTTTACAGTAAATGGCATTGCTGAGCCGATTAAAAAGCAATTTAACTTGCCAAATACTTCATTGTACGTTAGCGGAGGTGGGTTGCACAACACCTACCTGATGAAAAAACTTCAAGAGGCCTTGCCCGAAATAAACTGCCAACCGCTAGAAGTTTTGGGTATTTCGGCCGATGCCAAAGAAGCAATCCTGTTTGCCGTTTTAGCCAACGAAACACTTTTTGGCGAGCCAATTGCCTTTGCCGGATTGCCAGCCGTTAGCTTGGGTAAACTCAGTTTCCCGACCTAATGCATTTCTTACCCTTTCATGATACATCGGGACTTTTATATTGCCGGCTTTCTGTTATTTTTGCAGCATTATGGCAGAACTAAGCATTAGTAACCAAGATTGGGATCGCTTAAAGATCAAACTGAAGCGCAAATACAATCATTTGTCTGATGAAGATCTGAGCTATCAAGCCGGACAAGAAGAAGCATTGATACAACGCTTAATGGTTCGATTAAACCGTAAACGCGAATATGTGGTATTTACCTTGACCAAAGGCTTGGTAAATATTGATAACAATCGTCTTTAATCGTCGGTCTCTCCAGAACTGCCATCTCCTAGGTAAGCCCCATCTCTCGAATACGCATTTCGGCGAATAACCGGCATGCCCAACATCAGGTATAAATCATCTAAAGCCAGTAAGCTGCCGTTGGTTAAATTACCTAAGAAAATTACGGTCAAGTCGTTTTTCAAATCGCGAACATAAATATGTCTGAAACCGTGCCACCAACCCGTATGGTAAACCACCTGCTGATTATCACCTTGAAAAATTCTCCAACCATAGCCGTAACTAAAGTGGCCTGATTTGATTGGATTGTGGGCGGCATAGGCAGAATCCTGGCTTTCTTGACTGATTAATTTTCCTTTCCGCAAAGCCTGGTCAAATAAGAATAAATCGTGTATGGTGCTGTAAATACCCTTGTCGCCGGTAGGGCCGTCTAAGAAATTTTGCACTACCGAACGTCGCCAAACCCGGTCGTGACCAATTACATCAGCTGGAATTTTTTCATAAACGGTAGTCGAATAAACATGTGTATTTTTCAACCCGATGGGCTTAAAAATGCGCTCATCCATAAACTCCGCATAGCTTTTACCGGTCACTTTTTCAATAATGGCAGCCAGCACCATGTAATTCGAATTGTTGTAATGAAACACTTTATCTGGCTTGGCATAAGGGTTGGGCTTGTGTTCGGCAATCAATCGCATTACATCGGTATTGCTCATGGGCTTCATCTTTTCCTTCCAGATATCATCGGTGAAATACACGTAATTCATCATGCCCGAACGGTGAGTCAAGAGTAAACGAACCGTAATGCCATCGTATGGAAAATTGGGGAAGAATTCTTTAACGTCCTGATCTAAACTGAGTTTACCCTCTTCCACCAACATCATGATCGCGGTAGCGGTAAAGGGTTTGGTTACCGATGCCAATTGAAATACGGAGTTGATTTTTAAGCTATCGCGATGCAAATAATCGGCCCAGCCAATAGCTCTTTCGTAAATAATTTTACCCTTTCGGGCGACGAGTACATTGCCATTGAATTGGCGGGTGCGGTGTAAGCGTTCAATAAAATCATCTATCCGTTCACTCTCTTTACTTGGATGATAAACCAATAGCAAACTGTCGTTTACAGCATCTTCTGCACTACGGCCACTACCCGAACTACAAGCAGCCCAAAAACCCAAAACAATCACAAAAGCAAAAAAGGAGAATAATCTGAATCGCATGTACACTAAATCAAAGTTTAAATCAGGGCGGAAAATAGAAATTATTGGCCGCAAAAAACAAGGTAATTTTTAAACAATTTGACACCCGAATTAAATCCCCATTTAGAATAAAAATCTAACTTTGTGACCAACAATTATTTGAATTATGAGCTACAGAATTGAACACGATACCATGGGTGAAGTGCAGGTTCCTGCAGATAAATATTGGGGTGCCCAAACCGAACGATCACGTAATAATTTCAAAATAGGTCCTGAAGCTTCGATGCCGAAAGAAATTATTGAGGCTTTTGCGTATTTGAAAAAAGCGGCAGCCTATACCAATACCGATTGTGGCGTTTTACCGGCCGAGAAAAGAGATTTGATTGCGAAGGTATGTGATGAAATTCTGGAAGGAAAATTGGCTGATCAATTCCCATTGGTTATCTGGCAAACCGGTTCGGGTACGCAATCTAACATGAATGTGAACGAAGTGGTAGCCAACCGTGCTCATGTGCTACAGGGAAATAAATTGGGCGAAGGTAAAACCTTCATCCACCCCAACGACGATGTAAACAAATCTCAATCTTCTAACGATACTTACCCAACCGCTATGCACATTGCGGCTTACAAAGCAGTTGTGGAAATTACGATTCCGGGAGTAGAGAAATTAAGAGATACACTTAAAGCTAAATCGGAAGCCTATAAAGAGGTGGTTAAAATTGGCCGAACCCACTTAATGGATGCTACACCGTTAACCTTAGGTCAGGAGTTTTCAGGTTACGTATCGCAGCTAGACCACGGTTTAAAAGCCTTGAGAAACACCTTAGATCACTTGGCAGAATTGGCTTTAGGTGGAACTGCGGTGGGTACCGGAATCAACACCCCCAAAGGTTACGATGTAAAAGTGGCTGATTACATTGCCAAATTTACCAAGCTGCCTTTCCGAACAGCCGAAAATAAATTTGAAGCCCTGGCCGCTCACGACGCAATCGTAGAAACGCATGGAGCTTTGAAACAATTGGCTGTTTCACTAATGAAAATTGGAAACGATATCCGCATGCTGGCTTCTGGGCCACGTTCTGGAATTGGAGAAATTTTTATTCCTGAAAACGAACCGGGATCGTCTATTATGCCGGGAAAAGTGAATCCTACACAAAACGAAGCCTTAACCATGGTTGCTGCCCAAGTAATGGGTAACGATGTAGCAATTACGATTGGAGGCTCAAACGGACATTACGAACTGAACGTATTTAAACCGGTAATGGCGGCCAACTTCTTGCAGTCGGCACGTTTAATCGGCGATGCTTGCGTTTCGTTTAACGATCATTGCGCTATCGGTATCGAACCAAATTACGAGGGTATAAAAAAACACGTGGAGAATTCGCTCATGTTGGTTACCGCACTGAACCCGCATATCGGTTATGAAAACGCTGCTAAAATTGCCAAAAAAGCACACAAAGAAAATAAATCGTTGCGTGAGGCGGCATTAGAATTGGGCTTGTTGACCAATGAGCAGTTCGATCAATGGGTACGCCCAGAAGATATGATTGGCGGATTAAAATAAGATGCGAAAAGCACTGTTAGCCATACTTGTGCTGTCCATGGCCTTAGGTTCATGTAGGTTTAATCCTGATGTACAGGATACAGGGATTGCTTTCATTCAAGGCGAATGGGAAGAAATTCCGGTTTCCTACCAGGATGAGCTCTTGCAATACACACAGCACCAATTTCGATTTACATGCGATTCATTCTACCTGACATTGCAGACCAAAGCTAAAACCAATATCTATCCCGATAGTTGTTTTAAAGGGGGCCAATGGACAGAGTATGCTAAAGGCACCTATCGCCAAAGTAAGGATACTATTTACCTCACTGGCACCTTCACTAAAGCCAACTGGAAACAAAAAATATCGGGTTGTTACCGCACTGGACAATACCTGGATGCTTTGGTTGTAGAAAAGGTACAAAACGATACCCTCAGCTTAAAAAGCTTAAGCAGACACTTGCCTGTTCAATTGCGCCAAATAAATTCGGGTAAGTGTGATCCAAAAGACTTAAATTAACCTCATGAAAATTACCGCTCTAAAAAAATTAGGCTTTTTTGCCTTGTTCATTTATCTGCCAATTCAAAGTATGGCATGGGGTCAGCTGGGCCATCGTATCGTAGGTCAAATTGCCGAAAGCCACTTAAATCCCAAATCCAAAACAGCCATAAAAGCCATCATGGGTAACGAAAGTTTGGCCATGTGTGCCAACTGGGCCGATTTTGTAAAATCGGATAAAGCCTACGATTACCTGTACAACTGGCACTTTATCAATTTCCCTGGTGGATTAAATCAATCGGAATTGATGAGCATACTCAAAGCCGATACCGCGGTTGATGCCTACACCAAAATCAATTTTATGGTGAAAGAGCTCAAAAACAAAAACTTGGCGAAGGATAAAAAAGTGATGTACATGCGCTTGCTGGTGCACATTGTAGGTGACATTCATCAACCTATGCACACCGGCCACTTAGAAGATAAGGGTGGAAACGATGTGAAACTAAGCTGGTTCGGAAAATCGAGCAACCTGCACAGCATTTGGGACTCAGAATTAATTGAAGGTCAGCAGTTGAGCTATACCGAATACGCACAAGCCATTAATTTTTGTACAGCCAAGCAAAAGTCAGCCTGGCAAAATGATCCATTAACTCAATGGATTAGTGAATCGTATCAAATTGCTCAAAAGCTGTATGCCGGAGTAACACCGGGCGATAAGTTGGGCTATCGTTACAACTACGATAATATCGATTTGCTAAATCGGCAATTGCTAAAAGGTGGTATTCGTTTAGCCGGTTTATTAAATCAGATTTTCGCTAGCTAATTTCCATGAAAATTTTAATGGTTTGCCTCGGCAATATTTGCCGGTCGCCTTTGGCGCATGGTGTTATGGAGCACTTAGCCAAAAGCAAGGGTTTAAACTGGCACGTCGATTCTGCCGGAACGGGTAGTTGGCACATTGGCCATGCCCCTGATAGCCGATCTATTCAGGTGGCTCAAACCTACGGTATTGATATTTCCGGACAGCGGGCACGGCAATTTCAGCTAACAGACTTCGATACCTTCGATCGCATTTTTGTGATGGATGAAGAAAACTTGAAAAATGTGCTTGCCCTGGCAAACAATGCCGAGCAAAAAGCCAAAGTAAGTTTGTTGCTCGGAGATGAGGTGGTTCCCGACCCGTACTGGGATAATCAACTGTTTGAACCGGTTTACCAAATGATTGAACAGGCCTGCCAGCGAATCATTGCAGAAGAAGGGCTTTAGAAAGCTGAGCCAACAGCGATTTTTACTACCTTTGAACCATGGCTATTCAAAAACCTGGAATTCCTAAAGGCACCCGCGATTTTTCACCAGAAGAAATGGTGAAACGCAACTATATTTTCGATACCATCAAATCGGTATTCCGGAAATATGGTTATCAGGAAATTCAAACGCCTACCATGGAAAATTTGGATACCCTGACCGGCAAATATGGCGATGAGGGCGATAAGCTGATTTTTAAAATCCTGAATTCTGGAGATTTCTTAGCCAAAGTATCACCAGAAAAATTACAAGCGGCCAATTCCAAATCCATCACGAGCGAAATTTCTGAAAAAGCTTTACGCTACGACTTAACCGTGCCTTTTGCACGGTATGTGGTCATGCATCAAAACGATATTGCACTGCCATTTAAACGCTTTCAGGTTCAACCGGTTTGGCGGGCCGATCGTCCGCAAAAAGGCCGTTACCGCGAATTTTACCAATGCGATGCCGATGTGGTGGGCTCTGATAGTTTATTGAATGAAGCAGAGTTTGTATTGATCTATCAAGAAGCCCTTTCAAATTTGGGTCTTAAAGATTTTATCATCAAAATCAATAACCGGAAAATCTTATCGGGCATAGCCGAAATTATTGGCAAACCCGAGCTAATCATAGACATGACCGTGGCTATAGATAAGTTGGATAAAATTGGGATGGACGGTGTGGTAAAAGAATTATTGGAAAAAGGCTTTGGCGAAAGCGATATTGAAAAATTGAAGCCGATTATCGAACTGGATGGCAGCAATGCAGAAAAAATTGAGAAATTAAAATCCGTTCTCATCAAATCAGAAACGGGATTAAAAGGGATTGCTGAACTCGAAACCCTATTCAATTACATCGAACAACTAAAAACTCCAAACTCTAAACTCCAACTAGAACTGGATATTACCTTGGCCAGAGGACTCAATTATTACACCGGTGCCATTTTTGAAGTAAAAAGCAATGAGGTTGCCATGGGTAGTATAGGTGGTGGTGGTCGATATGACGATTTAACCGGTATGTTTGGCTTGAAAGATTTAACCGGAGTTGGGATTTCTTTCGGGGCCGATCGTATTTACGATGTATTGGAAGAATTGGGACTTTTCCCAACTACCACCAATGAAACCACTCGGGTGCTGATCAGTAATTTTGATGAAAAAGCTGAAGCTTTTGCCCTGCCTATACTGAGTCAACTTCGCCAAAACGGTATTGCCGCCGAGTTATACCCGCAAGCTGCTAAACTCAAAAAACAGCTAAGCTATGCCGATGCGAAACGCATCCCCTACGTTATCTTAATCGGAAGCGAAGAAATGGAATCGGGTTTGCTGAGTTTAAAAAATATGCAAAGCGGCGAACAGCAAAAACTTTCACTGCAAAGCATTGTTAAACAATTAGTTTAATTGTGTAAAAGGTAAATTGCGTCTGTTATCATTATTGTTCCAAAAAACCGGTTTGTACTAAACAAAGCTCCTTGACGTTTATTGTAAGACTATAAGATTTCGCTACCGTACTGTATTTGTCGTATATTTAATTTGAACGAAAAGACAACATCCTATGAAAAACAGTAGCTTTTTGATCGGCTTATTTAGTTTGTTGATCGTAAGTACATCAGCTGGTGCTCAAGTGCTTTCTACAACCAAGGGAGAGATTACTTTTTTTTCCAATGCTCCACTGGAGGATATCAGCGCTAAAAATAGCCGAGTTATTTCTATGCTCAATCCTAGCACCAAGGAACTGGTGGTCAGGGTCCCTATCAATCAGTTTGAATTTCCTAATAAGTTTATGCAACAGCATTTCAACGAAAACTATTTAGAAAGTGAAAAACACCCGTATGCAACGTTTAAGGGTAAAGTTGCAGAAGAAGTTGATTTAAACAAGGCCGGTTCTTACGACGCTACAGCAGTGGGCGTTTTAACTATTCATGGTGTTGACCAAAAACGGACACTTAAAGGAAAATTAGTAGTAGCCCCAGACGGTGGAGTTCAGCTAAATACGAATTTTACAGTAGCTCTAGTAGACCACAAAATCGATATCCCGAAACTGGTTTTTAAGAAAATTGCCGAAGTAATTGATGTCAAAGCTTCGTTTGGCTATCAACCCTTCAAAAAATAATTTGAATTATTCCTGGAGATTTATTCATTTTTGAGAAAGCTAATCTTCAAAAATGAAAACATTCGCCATTGGCTCAGAAACGCTTTCCATTGCTTTAATCAAACGTATTGTTGAGCAAAAAACAAGTTTAACGCTTAGCGATACTGCTGTAAAAAGTATACAGCATTGCCGTGATTTTCTGGATCAGAAAATGGCGAAAAGCGATGCCCCGGTTTACGGTATCAATACAGGATTTGGGTTTCTCCAAAACGTAAAAGTTTCTGACGACAGATTAGCTGATCTACAACATAACTTGTTGCTTTCTCACGCCTGCGGAACGGGAGAATTTGTTCCACAAGAAATTGTGAAACTGATGCTGCTGCTCAAGATACAATCTTTGGCATACGGCAATTCGGGAGTAAGCTTAGAAACGGTAAACCGATTAATCGACTTTTACAATCAAGACAGTTTACCGGTGGTGTATACTCAAGGCTCTTTAGGCGCCTCCGGAGATTTGGCTCCCTTATCACACCTGGCATTACCTTTAATTGGTGAGGGTGAGGTATGGCTGAATGGAGAGCGGATCAAATCAACAAAAGCCCTTGAAAAATTAGGGTTAAAGCCACTTAAACTCCAAAGTAAAGAGGGTTTGGCACTCATCAACGGCACGCAGTTTATGGCGGCCTATGGAGTGTTTATTTTGATGAAAGCCGAAAAATTAGCTGCATGGGCAGATACGATTGGCGCACTTTCAGCCGATGCATTCAATTGCCGTATTGATCCCTTCAAACAAGATAGCCATCTCATTCGTCCTCATCGAGGTCAAATACATACTGCCCAAAAATTAATGGATCTCCTATCGGGAAGTGAGCTCATTCAGCAAAAAGACAAACAAGTTCAAGATCCTTATTCTTTCCGCTGTATGCCGCAGGTACATGGGGCCAGTAAAGATGCATTGAATTACGTGAGCTCGGTTTTTGAAACCGAAATGAATTCGGTAACCGATAATCCCAATATTTTCCCCGACTCAGATGAAATCATCTCTGCAGGAAACTTCCACGGGCAACCCTTGGCCTTGGCGCTAGATTTTTTAAGTATTGCGCTGGCCGAGTGGGGATCTATTTCTGAAAGACGCATTTTTCAGCTCATTTCTGGTCAACGAGGCCTTCCTCCATTTTTGGTACAAGAGCCCGGTGTAAATTCTGGTTTGATGATTCCGCAGTATACCGCAGCATCTATTGCCAGTGAAAACAAACAACTTTGTACTCCATCTTCGGTAGACTCTATTGTGTCTAGCAATGGGCAAGAGGACCATGTAAGTATGGGAGCCAATGGCGCTGTAAAATGTTTGAAAGTGGTAAACAATCTGGAGCGAATTCTGGCCATCGAATTGATGAATTCAGCACAGGCGTTAAATTTCAGAAGACCGCTAAAAACCTCGGCTACGCTAGAAAAACTGTGGAAATCTTACCGTGAAGTGGTTGCAGAACATAGACACGATCGCTTTTTGGCACCCGATGTTGAGGCCTCAATTCAGTTTTTAAGAACTTATCCTCTTGCTTAAGGAGATTTAGCGATTGGAAACAATAAGCAAATCAAGATCCTTGTGCGGAATTTTAAATTTCTCTGCCAAATCTTGATTCGTTAATTGGCCTTGGTACAAGTAAACTGAATTTCGAACACCAGGCTTATCCCAAACCACATTCATAATTCCGCCCATTTCACCAATGTCTAATAAAATTGGGGTAAAGATGTTGGTCAAAGCATAAGTAGCCGTACGGGCAACCCGCGATGCAATATTGGGTACACAGTAATGAATTACATCGTATTTACGGAACACCGGTTCGGTATGGTTGGTCACTTTCGAAGTTTCAAAGCATCCACCCTGGTCAATGCTCACGTCAATAATCACGGAGTTGGGCTTCATTTTACTCACCGTTTCCTCGGTTACCAAGCAGGGGCTTCTTCCATGGCTTGCCCTAATGGCACCAATGGCCACATCGCAGGTGCAAATGGCTTTTTCTAAAACTATCGGTTGAAGTACCGAAGTAAAAACCCGAGAACCTACATTGTTCTGCAAACGGCGTAAGCGGTAAATAGAACTGTCGAATACTTTGACCTCAGCCCCCAATGCCAATGCAGTTCTGGCGGCGTATTCACCAACGGTACCGGCACCCAAAATCACGATTTCAGTTGGCGGAACCCCGGTTATACCGCCTAGCATGAGTCCTTTACCGTCAAAAACATTGCTTAAATATTCTGCGGCAATCAACACAGAGGTAGCACCCACAATTTCGCTCATTGCCCGAACTACCGACAACACACCACCTTCATCACGCAAGTATTCAAATGATAGGGCGGTAATTTTTTTAGCCATCAAGGCCTGCAGATACTCCACCTTGAGGGTCGACATTTGCAGAGCTGATAACAAAATTTGGCTGGGCTTCATCAATTCAATTTCCTCGGCAGTTGGAGGAGCAATCTTAATGATGATATCGGCCTGATAAACTTCTTTCTTGTCGTAAACAATTCGGGCACCCTGCTCACTGTAGTCCCTGTCGCTAAAATTTGCAGCCGCTCCAGCTCCCGATTCAATAACCACTTCATGATCGTTGTGAATCAATACCGCAACAGATAAGGGGGTTAATGGAATCCGATTTTCTTGAAACGAGGTTTCTTTAGGTATGCCTATAAACAAGCTGTTTTTCTTGTTTTTAGTCTGAAGCATGGCTTCTTGTGGTTGAAGCATGGCCTGACGGGCAATAGCTGATAGCGCTCCTTTCATGAACTTTGTATGGATTTGGTAATCTTGAAGTTAAGAAAAATCTGGAATATGGGCGATTTAACCTACACGTTCTAAATGGATTTGCCTCTCATCTTGATTTAAGGTGGTGATAGAAACCGCCACATACGAATCGGGCCACAAACCTTCTATTTTCTCAGGCCACTCAATAAAACAGTAAGCTCCGGAACTAAGATACTCTTCAATCCCGAAATCCAGCGCTTCAACTGGATTTTTCAATCGGTAACAATCAAAATGATAGATTAATCCCCCTGGATATTCGTATTCATTGATCAGTGCAAAGGTTGGACTACTTACCGCATCGCTTACGCCCAGTTCAGTACACAATGCCTTAATTGACGTGGTTTTTCCGGCACCCATCTCACCAAAAAACAAAAAAACTTTTTGATCTCCGGCAAAATCCAAAATTTGGCGAGCCGCCCGGGGTAAATCACTAATTGCAGACAGAGTTAAAATCATGGTACAAAATTACGGTAGAAGCAGCAATTTATTTGGGTAAATAAGTAGCTATCGGGATAATCATTTCTTCTAGTGATATTCCCCCATGTTGGAACGTATCGTAGAAATGATTCACATAAAAATTGTAATTGTTTGGATACACGAAATACCCATCCTCTTTGGCAAAAATATAGCCCGAACTCATGTGTAATCTGGGTAGCATGCCATCCGCAGGGTTTTTAATGTGAAAGACTTCTTTGGGATTAAAATTGAGATTTTTGCCTTGTTTGTACCTCAAATTGGTATTGGTGTTCCGATCTCCGATTACTTTATTTGGCTTTTTGACCCGTATAGTACCGTGATCGGTTGTGATGATGAGTTTAACCTTTTTGCGAGCCAATTTCTTTAGGGTTTCCAACAAAGGAGAGTGTTCAAACCAAGAAAGCGTAAGTGATCGGTAGGCGGCTTCATCACTTGCCAGTTCTTTGATCATAGCCATATCGGTTCGAGCATGCGACAACATGTCCACAAAATTGTAAACCAACACGTTTAGATCGTTATTCATCAAATTGTTTAGGCTATCTGTAATATCTCGACCCTGGTCGAGGGTAAGGATTTTGTGATAACTGAACTTACACTCTTTTCGATACAATCGTTTGATTTGATCGGCTAAGAAGTCTGCCTCGTAGAGGTTTTTTCCTCCCTCATCTTCATCGTTTTGCCACTTTTCCGGGAAACGTTTTTCCATTTCAGAAGGCATTAAACCCGAAAAAATGGCATTTCGAGCATATTGGGTAGCGGTAGGTAGAATACTGTAGTAAAAGTCTTCTTCTTCCAGCCGGAAATAATCGGTAATTATTGGGTTTAATACCCGCCACTGGTCATATCTTAAATTATCTATCAGTATGAAAAAGGTTGGGCGCTTATCTTCGAGCATAGGAAACACCTTTTTCCGGAACAAGTCATTAGATGTAAGTGGACCCGATTCGGGGTTTTTAATCCAGTCGAGGTAATGTTTCTCAATAAACTTGACAAACTGCATGTTTGCTTCCGACTTTTGGTTGGTCAGAATTTCATGCATGCCTGCATCTTCCAGCTTTTCTAAAGAAAGCTCCCAGTAAATTAGTTTTTTGTACACCTCGGCCCACTCCGAAAAACTTAGCCGATCATTCAATATCATACCAAGATTGCGGAAATCCTGCTGATATGCCATAGAAGTCTTTCGGCTAACCAATCGCTTGTTGTCGATTATCTTTTTAATGGTAAGCAGAATCTGTTTTGGATTTACCGGTTTAATCAGGTAGTCATCAATCTTTGAGCCTATGGCATCCTCCATCAAGTGCTCCTCCTCGTTTTTGGTAATCAAAACCGTTGGCGTTTCCGGACTTAGGTTTTTAATAGCTGCTAAGGTTTCCAGTCCGGTCAATCCGGGCATATTCTCATCTAAAAACACCAAATCAAAATGTTCTTTTTTGAAAATCTCCAAAGCATCGCTGCCGTTGGTTACCGTTTTTACCTCATAGCCTTTTTCGTTCAAAAACAAGATATGTGCCCGCAGCAAATCAATTTCATCGTCGGCCCAAAGAATACGTGTTTCCTGCATATCGAGATAAAGAATTAGTAGGAGTCTAAGATACAACAGCCCTAGCTGTTTTTTGTATCATTTAATTTAGCAATTTTGTGAGGTAAAGAATCTCCTCTTGAACAAGAAAAAAATAATCAACGATCCCGTTTACGGATTTATAACCATTCCTACCGAATTGATTTTCGATTTGGTACAACATCCCTATGTGCAGCGTTTGCGCTACATTAAGCAGTTGGGAATGACGCACATGGTGTATCCGGGTGCCCTGCATACTCGTTTTCACCACGCTCTGGGTGCCATGCATTTGATGGGTTTGGCAATTGAAACACTCAAGGGCAAGGGAATTGAGATAACAGCGGCAGAGGAAGAGGCGGTACAAATTGCAATCCTGTTACACGATATAGGCCATGGGCCATTTTCGCATGCACTTGAACACAGCTTGGTGGAAGGGGTATCGCACGAATACATTTCTACTTTATTGATGGACAGTCTTAACCAGCAATTTGGTGGGCGCTTAGACATGGCTTTAGCAATTTTCAACCATCGTTATCCAAAAACTTTTCTTTCACAACTCGTTTCGGGGCAATTGGATATCGACCGAATGGATTACCTCAATCGGGATAGCTTTTTTACCGGTGTATCTGAAGGAGTAATCAGCTCAGACCGAATCATCAAAATGCTGAACGTTTGGAACGGGCAATTGGTGGTGGAAGAAAAGGGGATTTATTCCATTGAAAAGTTTTTAATTGCTCGCCGCTTAATGTACTGGCAAGTGTATCTACACAAAACAGTAATTGCCGGCGAGCAAATGCTCATCAAAATTTTGGAACGAGCCAAAGAATTGGCACTTGATGGAAAAGAGCTGTTTACCACGCCTAACTTTGGCCATTTTTTAAACAACATCATCAAGAAAGAAGATTTTATGGAAGATCCTATCCATTTGGAGCTGTTCTCCAAATTGGATGATCACGATATTTTTACCTCCATTAAGGTTTGGGCAAACGATGATGATGTAATCCTGTCTACCCTTTGTACACACTTAATTGAACGCAACCTGTATCAGGTAGAAATTAGTAACCAGGCACCGGAACTTCATGTAATTGATAACATGGTTAAAAAAGCGATGATCCGTTTTGATATGGATGAAGACGATGCTTCTTATTTTGTTTTTACCGATAGCATCAAAAATAGTGCATACCGCTCTGGCGATGGTAGTATTTTGATTTTAATGAAGGATGGAAGCGTGCTAGATATTGCTCAGGCATCGGATAATTCAAACCTCGAAGCCTTAGCCAAAACGGTAAGAAAATACATTTTTTGCTACTTAAAAGAGCTGAAGGATTAAGCTTTAATTAATTTTTTGTTAGGCTATCCCCTAAATAAGGTTAAATTTGCCTTTTAATACAAATCCAATAGATGCAATTTACTGCTCAACAGATAGGGCAACTACTAAATGGCAACGTTGAGGGCAACCCCAATGTGACAGTAAATCAATTGGCAAAAATTGAAGAAGCCCAATCTGGTTCCTTATCATTTTTGGCCAATCCTCGTTACGAGCCTCATATCTACAGCTCTAATGCATCCATCATTATTGTGAATGAAGATTTGGTGCTGAGCGAACCGGTTAAAGCAACACTCATCCGGGTAAAAGATGCCTACAGTGCTTTTTCTGTACTATTGGAAAAATACAATACGCTCAAATTGGATAAAAAAGGAATAGAAGAACCTTGTTTTATTCACCCAAGCGCTCAAGTAGGTAATAATGTATACATTGGTGCGTTTGCATACATTGGTGCGAATGCTAAAATTGGAGATAACAGCAAAATATATCCGCTTAGTTATGTGGGTGATGATGCACAAATTGGTGCCGATTGTACCCTGTTTGCCGGAGTAAAAGTGTATTTTGAATGTACAATAGGGAATCGGGTAGTTATTCACTCCGGTACGGTTATTGGAAGTGATGGATTTGGATTTGCCCCTCAAGCAGATGGTTCTTACCAAAAGGTAAGTCAAATTGGAAATGTAATTATTGAAGACGATGTAGAAATTGGCTCAAATACTTCTATAGACCGAGCTACCCTGGGTTCAACGATTATTAAAAAAGGTGTGAAACTAGATAACCTAATCCAGGTTGCACACAATGTGGAAGTAGGTGCCAATACGGTAATTGCTTCTCAAACCGGAATATCGGGTAGTTCTAAAGTGGGTGAAAATGTTGTTTTAGGGGGTCAGGTTGGTGTGGTTGGTCATATCAGTATTGCAAAAGGTACACAAGTTGCCGCAAAAGCAGGAGTAAACAGAAGCATTACCGAGGAAGGTAAAAAGTGGAGCGGGGTGCCAATAAATACGTTTACAAACCATCAGCGTTCGCAGGTAGTTTTTCAACGACTGCCAGAATTGGAAAAGCGTGTGGAGGAATTGGAAAAACTTGTAAAAATGTTTGAAAAAAGAGATGACGATAAATCGTAATCTCCTCAGTATAGCCTTATAATGAATATTAAACAAAGAACGATTAAATCAGCCTTTACCCTATCTGGGGTTGGCTTACATACCGGAGAATCGGTAAATATTACCTTTAAACCAGCTCCGGAAAACCATGGTTATAAGTTTTCGCGTGTCGATTTACCGGGTAGTCCTGTAATTGATGCAGATGTCGATAACGTAACCGATACCTCCCGGGGTACTACCATTACCCAAAATGGAGCAAGTGTAAGTACGGTTGAACACGTGTTGGCTGCGTTAGTGGGTTGTGAAATTGATAATGTAATGATGGAATTAGATGGTCCTGAAATTCCAATTATGGATGGCAGTTCCATTGAATTTTTAGAGGCAATTGAAAAGGTTGGAGGCCTTGATCAAGATGCAGATAGAGAATATTACAGCATTCCAGCCAATATTCATTACTCAGAGCCCGATCGTAAAGTAGAAATGGTGGCTATGCCATTAGACGATTATCGCTTTACCTGCATGATTGATTACAATTCTCCGATTTTAGGAAGTCAGCATGCGGCAATCAGTACACTCTCAGAATTTAAAAAGGAAATTGCTTCCTGCCGAACCTTCTGCTTCTTGCACGAATTGGAAATGCTGCTTGAGCACAACCTCATTAAAGGAGGCGATTTAAATAACGCTATCGTGGTGGTTGATAAAGAAGTGAGCAAGGAAGAGCTTAACCACCTGGCGAAATTGTTCAACAAAGAAGATATAGATGTAGCCCGAGAAGGGATTTTAAATAACATCCAGCTTCGTCATCAAAACGAACCCGCTCGTCATAAATTACTCGATATGATTGGCGATTTAGCCTTGGTTGGGGTTCCACTAAAGGGGCACATCATGGCGGCCAGACCCGGTCATGCGGCCAATGTAGCTTTCGCCAAAAAAATTAAGGCTCAAATCAAGAAAGAAAGAAGCAAAAAAGCCACACCAAAATACAATTTGAACGATACCCCGGTTTACGATACGGTACAAATCATGAAGATTTTACCTCACCGACCACCGTTTTTATTGATTGATAAAATCATCGAACTATCTAAAAACCATGTGGTAGGGGTGAAAAATGTAACCATGAACGAACCCTTTTTTGAAGGGCACTTTCCTGGTGCACCGGTTATGCCTGGAGTACTTCAAATTGAAGCCATGGCGCAAACCGGTGGAATTCTGGTACTGAACACCGTAGATGATCCGGAAAACTACCTGACTTATTTCCTAAAAATCGAGAATGCTCGCTTTAAAGAGAAAGTATTACCAGGAGATACCGTTATTTTTCGCTGCGACTTAATCACGCCTATCCGTAGGGGAATTGCCCAGATGAAGGGTACCGGAACCGTGGGAGATAAAGTAGTAGTAGAAGCCGAATTGATGGCCCAAATAGCCAAAATACATTAGACCGATGATTCAACCTTTAGCCTATATCCATCCACAAGCCAAAATTGCAGACAATGTTGTAATCGAACCCTTTGTCACCATTCACAAAGATGTGGTGATTGGTGAGGGAACCTGGATTGGATCCAATGTAACCATTATGAACGGGGCCCGCATTGGTAAAAATTGCCGAATTTTTCCGGGTGCAGTTATTTCGGCTGTTCCTCAAGATTTAAAATTCGGGGGTGAAGAAACCCTGGCTGTAATTGGCGACAATACCACCATTCGCGAATGTGTAACCGTAAATAGAGGTACACTTGATCGAAAAGAAACACGAATTGGAAACAATGTATTACTCATGGCTTATACACACGTTGCTCACGACTGTATCGTGGGAAACAATTGTATCCTGGCCAATGGTGTTCAACTAGCCGGCCACATTACGGTTGAAGATTATGCAATTATTGGCGGTATGACTGCCGTACACCAGTTCGTATGCATCGGGGCACATGTCATGATATCAGGTGGATCCTTAGTGCGTAAAGATGTTCCACCCTACACAAAAGCTGGTCGTGAGCCGCTTTCTTATGTGGGTATCAATTCTGTAGGCTTGCGCCGAAGGGGCTTCAGTTCGGATAAGATCAACGAGATTCAAGATATTTACCGGGTTTTATTCCTAAAAAACAGCAATACCACCAAAGCACTAGACATGGTGGAAGCTGGATTTAAACCAACCGAAGAACGTGATGAAATCGTGAATTTCATCCGAAACTCTAACCGCGGTATCATGAAGGGCTTCGGCAACGGATAATCGGTTTATGAAAATCATTCTTGACAATATTAGCCGACGCTTCAATCAGGATTGGATTTTTGAATCGATAAACTACACCTTCGAAACCGGACAAAGCTATGCCATTTTAGGCCCAAATGGCAGCGGAAAATCTACACTTCTACAAATTATTGCGGGTAATTTGAGTGCCTCAAGCGGTACTGTTCAGTACCAAAAAGATGGTCAATCTTTAGAAATTGATGCCATTTATCAGCAATTATCGCTATCGGCCCCCTACCTAGAATTGATTGAAGAGTTTACATTGAGTGAAACAATCGCTTTTCACGCCAAATTCAAAAACATGTTGCCGGGCATTACCCCAGCTAAACTAATTGATATTTTAGGCTTGGACTCCAACAAGCACAAATTGATCCGCAATTTTTCTTCCGGAATGAAGCAACGCACCAAACTTGCTTTAGCCGTACTTTCAAATACACCCATTCTGCTTTTAGACGAACCCACAGCCAATCTGGATCAACAAGGACAAGACTGGTATCAAGAATTAATCTCTAGTTATACGAAAAATAAACTCTTGATTATTGGATCTAACCAGCAACATGAATATCAGTTTTGTAATCACCGTATCCAGCTCTCTGATTACAAAAGATCGCGGTAACCCTACTGCCTACAACTATTGGCTTTTTGCTAAATAGTCCCTACCTTTGCGCCACCAAAAAGCGAGCAATTTTGCTCCCCAAAAAGCTTAGTATGGCAAAAGCATCAGAAATTAAAAACGGTAATATTCTGCGTTTCAACGGAGAATTGGTAACTGTAGAAGAATTTATTCACCGTACACCGGGAAACCTACGTGCTTTTTATCAAGCCCGTATGCGCAACGTAAAAACCGGAAAACTGGTTGAATACCGTTTTAGAACAGACGAAGAAGTAGAAATTTGTCGTGTAGAAACCAGCGACTACCAATACCTGTATCCGGAAGGAGATACCTTTGTGGTGATGGATAACACTACGTTTGAGCAGCACAACATTCCGAAATTTTTATTCGGAGATGCGGCTCGATTTATAAAAGAAGGCATGAACGTAATTGTGGCTTTTGAAAGCGAAGAACCCATTATGGCACAGGCGCCTGCCAGTGTTGAATTGGAAATTACGTATACAGAGCCTGCGGTGAAAGGTGATACGTCTACCAACGCAATGAAAAACGCTACGGTAGAAACCGGAGTGGAAATTCGTGTTCCTTTATTCATCAATCAGGGAGATAAAGTAAAAGTAGATACCCGTAGCGGCGATTATATTGAGCGGGTTAAATAGGTTTTTTGATTAAGTTTTAGGTTTAGGTTGATTATGTAAACGGTCTTGGAGAAATCTGAGACCGTTTCTTTATTTTTAGGAAAATAAGCATGAAAAAAGCCGAGATCCGTAACTTGTTTCTTAGTCAGCGCCAGGGTTTAGCTTCCCAGCAAATTCAGGCAATGGACCAACAAATCTTAGATCATTTTAGCGAACTAGACCTGAATGGAGTTCAGTATTTGCATCTTTTTCTGCCAATTTTAGCAAAGAAAGAAGTCAATACCTATGCAATTGCAACTTGGCTCAAAGAAAATCATCCACAAATTAAACTCGTTCTTTCGAAAAGCAATTTTGAAGAACACACCCTAAGCCATTTTATATGGAACGAACAAACGCAATTGGCCGAGAATAAATGGGGAATCACCGAGCCGCAAGGTGGATCCGAAATTAGCGCTTCGGAGTTGGATATGGTATTGGTTCCGCTTCTTGGTTTTGATGAACGCGGTCATCGGGTTGGATACGGTAAGGGGTTTTACGACCGTTTTTTGGCTGAATGTAGTCCACAAATTCGAAAAATTGGTTTATCTCATTTTGAGCCTGTTGATGAGATTGATGATACCTCCGATTTCGACATTCCCCTTGATGCTTGTATCACAACAAACCGGATCTGGTATTTCTAAGCCTGCACTTTCACAAAATCACTAATCAAATAGGCGATCAGTTTAGCCGTTGGGGAATTTTCTTCGGCTATGGCTTCACAGAGGTGTAAATACGCCATTTTTGTAGAGTGGGTTTGATAAATGGCCGTTCGAATTCGTTCGGGGCTAAATCCACTTGGCGTTGCCGCACTGGCCGGAATACCGGCAATAGCATCCAAATCTATTTCCAAGCCACAAACCCCTTTTGTAAAATCCAGTGCCTGCTTAAATGCGCTCTCAAATGTGCTTTTTTGGCGTAAAAAATCTTCAAAAAAGGTATAAAATATCCTATCGGGATGCGCTTTCAATTGATCAACCAGGAATTGAGAGTTGTAGCTTTCATGCAATCCGCAAACGGCGTATTTATCCAAATAATCTTCTGCAAAGGCATACGAAAACCCATTCCCACTGTGTCGGCCTTCCGGTGTCCTGAAATCGGCGTGGGCATCCAGATTCACAGTATTCGCTCCTTGTTGATGAAAATTAGAAAGTGCTTTTAAAATTGGATAAGCATTGTTGTGCCCTCCGCCAATCAGAATGGGCACCTTGCCTGCAGCAAAAATTTGACCGAGTAGCTCGTAAACAGCCTGATCTATCGATTCGACGAGCCGGCGTAAGTCTTGAATATCCGCTTTTTCGGCAGCAGCCATTTCCTGACTAAAATCTAAATGGCCGAGAACAAGTAAGTTTTCTCCCGACAACCTATCTGTACTTTGAACATTACAAAATGCTTTTAATGCCGACCTCCAGGTTTGCGAAGCTCCTTTTTTTCCGTAATTGGCACGGATACCCACATCTTCGGGTAAACCCAACAACACAAATGAAGCCGGATGGGCCGATAATTGGTCGATGTGGTCAAGGGTGGTCAATTGCTGACCCAATTTGAATTCTCCCTCTCGAATGCTGGTCAGCTCAAGTAAATCGGCTTGCGTATAGGTTATCAGTTTAGTCATTGGTGTAGATTTTTCCCTGGATGACGACGCGTTCGATCAAGTTTTCTCCAAAAGCATACGGCAAATAAGCCAAAGATGGAATGGGTTTGGTGATGATCAGGTTCGCAACTTTTCCAATACTAATGCTACCATACGCATCCGAAAGCTCTAGGGCAGCAGCACCGTTTAAGGTAGCTGCATTAATAGCCTCTTCGGGCAGTAGTTTTTGACGCATGCACGCCAATGCCACCACCAAATTCATATTCCCCGATGGGGATGAACCCGGATTGAAATCAGAAGCCAATGCCACCGGAATGTTTTGGTTGATCAGTTCTCTCGCATTTGCGAAAGGAATATTTAGGAACAAAGAACAGTTGGGCAATAGGGTGGCCATAGTGTCCCCGTTTTTCAGGGCGGCAAAGGCCGATTCGTTCATCACCTCCAAATGATCGGCAGAAACAGCCTTATGCTTTACAGCTAATTCTACAGCTCCGCTGGCAGAAAGTTGGTTGGCGTGAATTTTTGCTTTTAAACCGTATTGGGCGGCTGCATCCAAAAGTCGCTCGGTATCTGCTAAAGAAAAGAAGCCCTGTTCGCAAAAAACATCCATATAATCGGCAAGCCCTTCTGCGGCAATCTGCGGCAGCATTTTAGTAATAATCTCATCCAAATAGCCCTCTCGATTGTTTTTAAACGCTTCTGGATAGGCATGTGCACCCAAAAAGGTAGCTTTTATTGGTATAGGAAAGGTTTCTTTTAGACGTTTGATAACGCGAAGCATTTTAAGTTCGGCCTCCACATTCAGTCCGTAACCGCTTTTAATCTCAATAGCTCCTGTACCTAAAGAAATCAGGTTTTTCAGGCGAAACTGGGCAAGCTGATACAAGTCTTCTTCACTCGAAGCTTGTAATTTTCGGGCAGAGTTCAAAATCCCACCGCCGGCAGCAGCAATCTCTTCGTAGCTTTTACCCTTGATTTTTAGCACAAACTCTTCTTCTCTACTTGCCGCAAAAACAAGGTGGGTGTGCGAATCGCACCAAGCTGGCAACACGAAACCATGGGCTGCAGAAATCTTTTCTGTAGTGTCCGAAAGTGTTGGCAGATTATCCATCGAACCAAAAGACACAATTTTTCCGTCTTCAATGAGTAACCAAGCGTCTCTCAAACTTGGTAAGTTGCTCATCTCGGCACCCCGAAGTACGGTCACATCGCCTGGATGAAGTCCGACTAACTGTTTGATGTCACTAATGAACAAGCTAGATTTCATGGTTTTTAAAGTGCCAATTCGAGTAAAACCGGACAATGATCGGAATGCTTTGCCTCAGCCAAAATAGCTGAGCGTTTTAAATGTGGCTCAAGTTCTTTACTCGCCAAATTGTAATCGATACGCCAGCCTAGGTTTTTAGCCCTAGCTCCGGCACGGTAGCTCCACCAGGTATAGTGATGGGGTTCGGGATTAAAGCGCCTAAAGGTGTCTACAAAACCATCTTGAATAAAGTTTTCCATCCACTCCCGCTCCTCGGGTAAAAAGCCGGAGGAATTGGCGTTAGACTTCGGATTATGGATATCGATAGGTTTGTGGCAAATGTTATAATCTCCGGAAATCACCAATTTGGGATACGCCCATTTGAGTTGGTGAATGTACTCCTGAAAATCCTCCAAAAATCGGTACTTAAAGGCTTGCCGCTCATCGCCGCTTGATCCCGAAGGAAAATACGTACTCATTACGGAAACATCTTCAAAGTCTGCACGAATGATACGACCCTCATTATCGTAATCGGCTAATCCGCAGCCATATTCTACATGCTTGGGGCTGATTTTTGTTAATATAGCCGTTCCGCTGTAGCCTTTTTTTTCTGCCGGATACCAATAATGCTCGTAACCCATCTGCTCCAAGAGGTGCAGTTCGGCAATTTGATCGGGTGTAGCCTTAATTTCTTGTAAACAAACTACATCGGCTTGGGTAGCCTGCAACCAGGCCAACCAATTTTTGCTCAAAGCCGAGCGAATTCCGTTTACATTGTAAGTGATAATTTTCATGGTTTATTAGCCAAGGCTAAAGATTTTTCAAGTTTTCGAGCTTCCTTAGTTTTGAGCAAAGTCACTTCCATGCGTACATCCTCTACAGGACGGTCTGCCGGACCGGTTTTTACGGCAGCTACTGCATCAATCATCTCAACACCTTTAACCACCTCGCCAAATACGGTGTAATTTTGGTCTAAATGCGGAATTCCTCCAAGGGTTTTATACACTTCGCGTTGCCATTCTGGAATTTTACGACCTTTTAATCGGGTTTGTTCTAAGGTATTTAGTTGCTCATCGGTAAAAACTTTGCCTTGTGCCAAATAAAATTGGCAAGCACTCGATGCTTTTTCCGGATTATTATCTCTGGCTGCAGCAATCACTCCTTTTTTATGAAATAAGCTGTCGCGAAATTCTGCAGGAACGGTATAGCCTAGGTCGCCATCTCCAAGGGCTTGTCCCGGTTTGGCCGTTTTTGAATCCGGATCTCCACCCTGAATCATAAAACCCTGGATAACACGATGGAAAAGCGTTCCGCTTAGGTTTCCGTCTTTTGTAATTTTTACAAAATTATCCCGATGCTTAGGAGTTTGATTGTAAAGCATCACAATACATTCTCCCTTATCGGTTTTTATGCGTACAAATTGGTGTTTGGGCTTGGCAGCTAACACTTGTAAACCGCTTAGCAGCAAAGCGATTAAGACTATTTTTTTCATGATTGAAAGATTTTAATCGAATATACAGAATTACAGCGCTTCAAAATAACCCACAATAAGGGATTTGATAATCATTTCTTGCTCCAAAAGTGTGTAGGCCGGTATGGCTTTTACCAATTTCCAGTGTGGCCAGCCATCCTGATCTAAGCCTTCCAATTCATAAAAGCCCATTTCGCTGAACAATCGACAGGTTGCAATGTGCATCAGCTCTTCTTTTTGGCGCTTGCTAAACTTCTGCGGTCCTTGACCCAGCTCCTGCACTCCGATTAAGAACAAGATAACCTTGATATCCGGAGTTTCGGTATCAAAATCTTTTGCCAAACGTTCTTGAAGGGCGGTAAATTTCTTGTTGATTTCGGCTGGGGTCATGTTACAAAGATAATTCTTAAATGGTTGAGCTAGCCGAAACTGAAATAAATGATATGTTATTTAGTAAGAACGGAATTATAACTGGCTTTTGGTCCAGGTATCGTCTCTGCCAATGAGTGAGATGCCAATATAACCCCTTACGTTAAGTGTGTTTTTGTTGATTAAGGTGATGATACACTTGTATTGCTTACCGTTTTTAGGATCGTAAATGTGGCCATTTTCCCAGGTGTTGTCACCAACGTATGTAAAGCCCCAAATGTTGATCAAACCCATTAATGGTCTGGTTTTGGCTTCATTCTTTGGATTATTGGTGTCGGTTTTGGCTTTGTTCGTTTTGGGGTCAATCGGTTCTTTCAACCACACAATTTTACCCTGGTAGGTATTCCCACTTTTATAGATTTGAACTTTGGCATTGGCCGATCCGGTTAGCCATATTCCGGTTATTTCATCGGCCTTATTTGAGCTTTGAGCAAAACTTAGCTGAACAACAAAAAGAAAAAGTAAGGTATAAACAGTTTTCATTTTAATAGCGATTGGTATCCGATTGCTAAATAGTTTAAAAAGAAATTAACTTGCAATTCCAGCGGCTTTTCTGGACTGAAATTTACTTTTATCCAACAAAAGGCAGCAATCCGTACTTATTTCAAACGTTCCCTTAAATCCAACTTGTGTTTTCTGGCGGTATCTTGAGCAATATCATAACCGGCATCCAGATGTCGAATAACGCCCATGGCCGGATCGTTATGTAAGACTCTACTAATCCGACGTTCGGCATCTTCAGTTCCATCGGCAACAATTACCATCCCGGCATGGATAGAATAACCGATGCCCACACCACCACCGTGATGCAGGGATACCCAGCTGGCTCCACCAGCGGTATTGATTAAGGCATTTAAAATAGGCCAGTCGGCCACGGCATCGGAACCGTCTTTCATGGCTTCGGTTTCTCGGTTTGGCGAAGCCACCGAACCGGTGTCTAGGTGGTCGCGGCCAATCACGATAGGGGCTTTTACCTTTCCTTCGGCAACTAGTTTATTGAAAGCCAATCCTGCTTTTTCGCGTTCACCTTGCCCCAACCAGCAAATACGTGCCGGTAATCCTTGAAAAGCAATGCGCTCTTGGGCCATAGTAATCCATCGGCGTAAAGCCTCGTTCTCTGGAAATAAGTCTAAAATAACTTGATCAGTCACTGCAACATCTTCTGGATCTCCACTTAACGCTGCCCAGCGGAATGGACCCTTGCCCTCGCAAAATAGCGGACGAATGTAGGCCGGCACAAAACCCGGAAAATCAAAGGCGTGGGTTACACCAGCCTCCAGGGCCCGACCACGCAGATTGTTGCCATAGTCGAAGGTAATGGCTCCGCGTTTTTGCATTTCGAGCATCAGCTCAATGTGTTTGGCCATGGTTGCATACGAGCGCTTGGTGTATTCTTCTGGTTTTGATTCTCTAAGCACTTTGGCGGCTTCCACAGACAGACCTTCTGGAAAATAACCAATAAGGGGATCGTGTGCCGAGGTTTGATCGGTTAAAACATCTGGCACAATATTACGCTCAATTAATCTTTCTAATAAGTCTACGGCATTAGCCACTACACCAATGGATAAGGCTTTGCCTTCTGTTTTATACTGTATAGCTTTATCAATTGCTTCATCCAAATCGAAAGCAATCTCATCAATGTAGCGGGTTTCCAGTCTTTTTTGAATGCGCCACTCTTCCACTTCTGCCGCAAGGCAAACACCCTCATTCATGGTAATGGCTAAAGGTTGAGCTCCGCCCATACCGCCCAATCCCGCGGTTACCGAAAGTGTGTTTTTCAGGCTTCCACCAAAATGCTTGCGGGCAATTTCGGCAAAGGTTTCGTAGGTACCCTGCACAATTCCCTGCGATCCGATATAGATCCAGGAGCCGGCAGTCATTTGGCCGTACATCATCAAGCCCTTGTCTTCCAACTCATCAAAATGTTGTTGCGTAGCCCATTTAGGGACCAGCTGCGAATTAGAGATCAACACTCGGGGGGCGTCTTTATGGGTGGGTAAGATACCAACGGGCTTTCCCGATTGAATTAAGAGGGTTTCGTCTTCCTCTAAATCTTTTAGCGCTTTGACAATTAAATCTAGCGATTCGCGGTTTCGGGCCGCTTTACCCCTGCCCCCGTAAACAATCAGATCTTCTGGCCGCTCGGCAACTTCGGGATCTAAATTATTTAACAGCATACGAAGTGCTGCTTCCTGAACCCAACCCTTACAGTTTAATTGGGTTCCGGTGGGCGTATTACGCTTTGACAAGTCAACCGCTTTTAATGTCATAGGTATTTAATTTGTTACAGGTCGAATTTAAGGAATTTGATGTTTTAGTTAACTTTACCTGTGTCAAAAATGAAAAATATTAGAAAATATACCCTTAGGGGGATTTCTATTTTTCTGTTGCTGTGTTTTTCAGTAACCATTCTGCCTGTTGATGCGCTTCATAGTCACTTAAGCGGGGTGTCGGCCAATTCCTCTTGTTCTTTAAAGGAGGGTGAAGCCTGTCAGCATAAAATTCACATCAACACTCAGGCCTCTTTTTGCTGGGCCTGTGCAGTGCACATTGACGGAGTTTTTGTGGCTAGCCCTCGGCTTACGTTTATACCTATTTCTTTTCCAACGCTAAAAACAACCGCTGTTAGCAGCCTACTGATTTTTCAGTCAGCAATAAAAAACTATGATCTTAGGGGTCCACCCACCGGGATAAATTCCTTTTTATCCTAATTTATTTTTATTGCCTATAAAGGCAATGATTTGATCATATATAAACTAATTAGTTAAATTTTTATGAAAAAGAACATAGTATATATCCTGCATATATTGTTTTTCGCTTTTGCGTTTCCCGCAACTGCGGCAACTACTATAACTGGAAAGGTAGTTGATGCTCAAACCATGAGCGCATTAGCCGGTGCAACGGTTTCTATTCCTGAATTAAGATTGACCACCTCTACTGGAGCAACTGGTGAATTCACATTTAAAAACGCACCGGACAAGGGAAGGTTTTTAATTGAAGTAAAGTACTTGGGTTATCAAACCCTTACACAAACCATTGATCTGGTAAATGCCAATCAGTTGGTTTTAAAACTAAGTCCAAGCACCATTGAGGCACGGGAAGTGGTTATTACCGGTTCTGCCTCCAGTACTGATAATCGAAAAAACAGTACCTCGGTGGCAATTATGAGTAAAGAGGCTTTGGTGAAACAATCCACCAATATTGTTGATGCTATTTCACGAATTCCGGGGGTTTCACAAATCACAACCGGTGGTGGTATTTCTAAGCCGGTTATTCGTGGTCTATCTTACAACCGAGTAGTAACCCTGGCCGATGGTGCCAAACAAGAGGGTCAACAATGGGGTGACGAGCATGGTATTGAAGTAGATCAGTTCGGGGTTTCACGTGTTGAAGTACTGAAGGGGGCGGCCAGTTTATTGTATGGTTCAGATGCCCTGGGAGGGGTGGTAAACCTGCTCGAAGATCTGCCGGTAGGCGATGGACAAATTAAGGGTGAAGTTTTGACTAATTATTCCACGGTGAATAAGCTGATGGCGAATTCATACATGGTTCAGGGAAACAAAAATGGATTTACCTGGCGCATGCGTGTATCGAATAAAAGTGCCATTGCTTATCAAAACCCGGAAACCAGAATACCCAATACCGGATTTAAAGAGTTGAGCTGGGGTGGGCAGATTGGGTTAACTAAAAAATGGGGTTATGCACATTTAAATGTATCGAATTTTAGTAGTGAAATCGGATTGCCCGATTTTTCACAAAATGCCAACGGGGAATTTGAAGATGCAGATGGTAATGTGTTGAGCAGCCAACAAATCAAATCCAGAAACTTACTACTACCCTTTCAAGATGTGGGTCACAGAAAAATTGCCTTTAACAGCAATGTTTTATTGGGCAAGGGTAGATTGCGGAGTAATATCAGCTTCCAAAACAATTTGCGAAAAGAGTTTGAAGAGAGTTTGGCCGACCCGGCACTCTTTTTTGATTTGAAAACCTGGAGCTATGACTTCAAGTATTTCGGAGAGGAGCGGAATGGTTGGGAGCCGGTTATCGGACTTTCGGGTGCATTTCAAAACAGCGAGAATAGAGGTGAAGAGTTTCTAATTCCCAATTACCAATCGCGTGAATTTGGTTTGTTTGCTTATTTCAAGAAAAACTGGACAAATACCACATTCAACCTGGGTAGCCGTGTCGACTACCGCAAAATAACAGGTGAAGCATTAGAAGAAAACGGCGAAATGATTTTTAATTCGCTTAAGAATAGTTTTAGCAATTTAAGCGGAGCTGCGGGCTTTACTCATGAATTTAATGAGCGTCTCAGTCTGAAAGCAAATGCCGGATCCGCATTCCGGGCGCCAAATATTGCAGAACTGGGCTCGAACGGAGTTCACGAGGGTACATTTAGATACGAGGTGGGTAATGCAGATTTAAAACCAGAACGTAGTTTGTATTCTGATTTAAGTTTAGCGTTTAATACCGAAAAAATAAGTGCCGAGTGGAATGTGTTTTACAATGCCATCAACAACTTTATTTACTACCGTCAGAACGGGAATGAAACAATAGCCGCAGAAGGTGATATTTTTCCTTTATTCCGCTTTGTACAAGACAAAGCACTGCTTACCGGCACAGAGTTTAGCGTAACCCTACACCCCATCGAACTAATACATTGGGAAAGTAGTTTTGCCTATACCCGCGGGCAAAATAGAACCACCAACACACCGCTTCCTTTCATTCCAGCCGGTGTTTGGAGGAATGAGTTGCGTCTTGAACCAAGCATTCGCGGGCTTAAGAACAACTACATTGCTTTGGGTATTGACCATTTTCTCAAGCAAAACCGGACAGACAGTTTTGAAACACCTACAGGAGCCTATACTTTAGTTAATGCCTCTATCGGCACAAGTATTAACTGGAAAAAACAAGAAATACGCTTACACATAAGCGCAAACAACTTGTTGGATAGGGCCTATTTCGACCACCTGAGTCGTTTCAAACCCGGAAGATTGGACGAATCGAATCCTAGTTTAGGTTTCTTTAATCCCGGCAGGAATATAAGTTTCGGACTATTTGTGCCTTTGAGAATAAGATGAAATAACCCTAGGTAATCGACGTTTAAGCTATACCTATGCCTTTCTGTAAATCCAAAACCGAATTATTTAAACTAATCTTGTTTTTGGATTTATTTTTTTCAATTCCTGGGTCGCTATGCGCCCAGGAATTTTTGCTTCCGCCGCAAAAGAAAAAGGATATCGTTCCTTTTAAACTGGTCAAAGACCTGATCGTTATACCGGTAAATATTAATGATCGGGGTCCGTTTAATTTTATTCTCGACACCGGTGTTGGGCTAGTATTAATTACAGATTATACCCTAGCGGATAGTTTACAATTAGAGAATATTCGGAATTTCAAGATTACAGGGTTTGGTGAGCGAGAAGATTTAGAAGCTTTTATTTCTCCTGCCTTGCGTATAGAGGTGGGGGCGGCTAAGGCGGTAGCGATAAATGCGGCTATCTTAAAAAAAGACGTATTCAATCTTTCTGAATATATTGGAATGCCTATTCATGGCATATTGGGCTACGAGTTTTTTAAAAGTTTGATTGTACGAATAAGTTACAACAATCAGGTATTGGGTTTGTACCCCGAAAATAGCTCTTATTTGCTAAGAAAAGGATTTAAAATCCCTATAAGTATAGAGGAACATAAACCTTACCTAGAAGCTTCGGTTACACTAAGCAATGGAGAACGGGTGAAAACAAAATTGGTGATGGATACAGGGGCCGGACATCCACTTTCGCTTGAAAATCGAGCGGGTGTTCCGTTTCCGTTACCCGATGTAAATATTGCAGATAATTTAGGTGTGGGATTGGCGGGCCCCATTAGTGGTTATTTGGGCAGAACAAGCGAAGTGATTCTGGGAAAATACATGTTGAAGGACGTAATTACGGCTTTTCCGGATTATAGAGATGTTGTTTCGCGGGTTTTGGTACCCGGCCGAAATGGAAACTTGGGCAATTCAGTTTTAAAACATTTTGAGTTGGTGATAGATTATAATCGAGGGTCATTATATGTAAAACCATCTATCTATTTTAAAGATCGGTTTGAACACGACATGAGCGGATTAGAAATTACTTCTATGGCTCCTGATTTTAACCGCTACGTCATCAGTCGGGTAGCTCCAAACTCACCGGCAGAATGGCAAGGAATTTCAGCTGGGGATGAATTGTTATCAATCAACCTCAAACCGGTGGAACAAATGAGTTTAAATGAAATTACCGATATTTTTAAATCCGGTGATGACCGGAACCTCTTACTAGATATACTGCCCAGAGGAAGTAGCGAAAAAAGGAAAATGATTTTTACGCTTAAAAGAAGAATCTAGTTGTAGTACAAAAAACTATATTTACAGTAAACCAAATTGGATTGATGAAAAAATTTCTTCTTCTGTGTTTGATCGTTTCTGGTGTAACGACAAGCCTAATCGCACAAAAAACCAAAACTGCCACTCCGGCAAATTTGCGTCTAGAAAGCTTTAAACAGCGACAAAATCTTGAAAAAAACAGTTTAGTAAGTCAGCTCAAGTTTAGATCTGTGGGTCCAACTATCATGAGCGGCCGCGTAGTTGATATTGACGTAAACCCACAAGATGCCACTGAATTTTATGTGGCTTATGCCTCTGGTGGACTTTGGCATACGGTAAATAATGGAATCTCGTTCGAGCCTATGTTCGAACAACAAGAATCAATGACCATTGGCGACATCGCTGTTGATTGGTCGGCTTGGACTCCGCAAAACAAAAAGACAACCATTTGGGTAGGTAGCGGAGAAAACAATTCCAGCCGTTCATCATACGCTGGTACCGGAATTTACAAAAGTACCGATGGTGGAAAAACTTGGGACAATATGGGTTTACCAGAATCGCACCATATTGGAAGAATTGTGATTAAACCCGGAGATGCAAATACGGTTTACGTAGCTGCATTGGGTCATTTATATACTCCAAATAAAGAACGTGGCTTTTACAAAACAAGTGATGGTGGAAAAACCTGGAAACTGACCTTAAGTAGCGATGAAAATACCGGTGCTATTGATATCGATATTGATCCTAAAAACCCCAATGTAATTTATACTGCTCTCTGGCATCGCGAACGCCGGGCCTGGAATTTCGTAGAAGGTGGTACCAGCTCCGGCATCTATAAAAGTACCGATGGAGGCGAAACCTGGACTATGATTAGCGGAGAAACTAGCGGCTTTCCACAAGGCGAAGGAATTGGGCGAATTGGTTTGGCTGTTTATCCGCAGCAACCAAACATCATTTACGCCATTGTAGATAATCAATCGGCACGAGCTGAACAAAAAACAGAGAAAAAAGACGAGTATACCAAAGATACTTTTCGCTCCATCGGCAAGGAAGATTTTCTGGCACTAAATGATGAGAAATTGAATGCCTTTTTGAGAGAAAATCGTTTCCCGGCTAAACACACCGCACAATCGGTTAAATCTTCTGTAAAGGCCGATGAACTCAAACCCGTTGCATTGGTAGAATACCTGGAAGATGCCAATTCTCAAATGTTTGGCACCGCCATTATTGAAGCTGAGGTATACCGAAGTAACGATGCGGGCAAAACCTGGGCTAAAGCCAATACCATGGATTTAAGAGGTCTGTACAATACTTATGGTTATTATTTTGGCCAAATTCGTGTTTCGCCACAAAATCCAGACAAGGTTTACATTTTGGGAGTACCGATTTGGAGATCGGATGACGGAGGTAAAACCTTCAATTCTATTGATGGCGATAACGTACACTCCGATCATCACGCACTTTGGATTAATCCGAATAAAGACGGACACCTGATCAACGGTAACGACGGCGGTGTAAACCTATCTTACGACGACGGTAAAACCTGGTTTAAGGCAAATACACCTGCCGTTGGGCAGTTTTACTCTGTTGCGGTAGACATGGCTAAGCCTTACCGGGTGTATGGTGGTTTGCAAGACAATGGTGTTTGGGTGGGTCCATCAACTTATAAAGCAGGTTACGGCTGGTACGACAATGGGGAATATCCTTACAAAAGATTAAATGGTGGCGATGGAATGCAAGTAGCCATCGATACCCGTGACAACAATTTGGTTTACACCGGATCTCAATACGGGTTCTATAACCGTGTAAATCAGCAAACCGGTGAACGATTGCCTTTTCAACCGAAACACGAATTGGGTGAACGTCCTTTGAGATGGAACTGGGAATCACCTGTTTTGGTTTCTAAACACAATCAGGATATTATTTACTTCGGTTCCAATAAATTTCATCGTTCTCTAAATCAAGCAACAGATTTTATTACCCTTTCGGGCGATTTGACCAAGGGTGGTAAACCGGGCGATATTGCGTTTGGAACCTTAACCACCCTTGATGAGTCTCCGCTAAAGTTTGGCCTGATTTACGCCGGCTCAGACGATGGTTTGATTCACATCAGCAAAGACGGTGGCTATAGCTGGACACGCATTTCTGACAAGTTGCCTCAAGATTTGTGGGTAAGTCAGGTAAGCGCTTCGGCGTTTAATGAGGGAACCGTTTATGCTTCATTAAATGGTTATAGAAATGATGATTTTACAGCATACGTGTATAAATCTACCAATTATGGTCAAACCTGGACTCGTATTGGTACCGACTTACCGCTTGAGCCGGTAAACGTGATCAAAGAAGATCCTAAAAACAAAAACATTGTATACGTAGGAACAGACCATGGTTTATACGTTTCCTTAGACCAAGGTGCATCATTCATGAGATTTGGCGGAGGCTTGCCGGCCGTAGCTGTTCACGATGTAGCTGTTCAGAGTCGTGATCAGGAATTGGTAGTGGGTACCCATGGCCGTTCACTATGGATTACGAGTGTGAAAGAACTCCAACAGCTTACACCCGAATTAACGCAAAAAGACCTGCATGCATTTGAAATTCCAAGCATTTCCTACAGTAATTTCTGGGGACGCAAAATGGGAGACGAGTATTTCGAACCCAAACTTTCGGTTCCATTCTTTGCCGCTGCTGCTGGAACAGTGAAAATGGCCATTAAAACTGAGGGTGGATTGCTTTTAAAAGAGTGGACCACTAACACCACCCGTGGCTTAAACTACAGCGAATACAATTTAGGCGTGGATGAGGCCCAGGTAAAAGCATACCGAGAAGAATGGGTTAAAGCTAAAAGGGGAAACCCAGTTGCGGGTGCCAATAAAACCACGTATCTGCAACCCGGAAAATACAGCTTGGAAATTGTTGGAACGAATGGTGCATCATTCAAACAAAGCATAACCATAACTCCGGCAGGTAGAGGACAGTTTAATTTTGAGCCGGAAGCTGAAAATGAACCTGAAGAACCCGGAGAAACCAAGTAATTACCTGTGTAACTTTACTGTTATTGACCGGGAATAGATTAATCAAAAATTATATTTGTTAATACAAGAAAACCAACTTAAATCACATGAATAAATTCGTAACAAAATCAGGTTTGACCGTATTGTTGTCATCCCTGTTCATCCTATCTGGATTAAACACTCTATGGGCACAAACCAGACCGGGTGGTGCTGCTCCTTCGGCGGCTCCGGGTGGAGCGCCTGCTGCGCCCGCTGCACCCAAAACCGGAATTAGACCCTACAACGAGGTGATAACCGCCAAGGCTAAAACCGATAAGGGTTTATTTAAAGTTCACTTTTTAGACGGTAAGTACTATTACGAAATTCCAGACTCTTTGTTTGGAAGAGAAATGCTAGTAGTAACCCGCTATGCCAAAACCCCTACCATGGACGGCACTTATGGTGGCGAAGAATTAAATGAGCAGGTGTGGAAATGGCAAAAAAGAGACAAACAAGTATTAATCCGTATTCCTTCTTACCGCAACATCGCTGCTCAAGGTACAGACATGTACCAATCGGTTAAAAACTCTAACCTGGATGCAATTTTAGCTTCTTTTGATATCAAAGCGATTAACAAAGATTCTAGTTCTGTAGTTATTGATGTTACCGACCTGTTTGCTAAAGATGTTCAATCTTTAGGATTGCCCTCTCAATTACGTACTCAATATAAAATTTCGGCTTTAGACGAAAGTCGTTCTTTTATTGACACGGTGAAGAGTTTCCCGATCAATATTGAGGTAAGAACCTCTAAAACCTACCGTGCTGCTGAGCCTCCGGGCGACAGAAGTGTAGGTTCTATGACCGTTGAGATTAATAACTCGATGTTGTTATTGGCCAAGGTACCTACAAAACCACGTTTATCTGATGATCGTGTGGGTATTTTCTCACAAACCCAAACCGATTACGGAATTGATGCTCAAAAAGCTACCGTAACCCGTTACGCTCGTCGTTGGTATTTAGAGCCTAAAGACAAAGAGGCCTATAAAAAAGGCCAATTAGTAGAACCTGTAAAACAAATCGTTTACTATATCGATCCTGCTACTCCACAAAAATGGCGCAAGTATCTTAAGGATGGTGTAAACGATTGGAATGTGGCGTTCGAAGCTGCAGGATTCAAAAACGCGATTGTGTGTTTAGACCCACCGAACGATCCGGATTGGAGTCCAGAAGATGCCCGTTACTCTGTGATTCGTTATTTCGCATCCAATATTCCAAATGCATATGGTCCGCACATTGCCGATCCTCGTTCTGGAGAAATCTTAGAATCAGATATCGGTTGGTACCATAACGTAATGAACCTGGTACGTAACTGGTTCTTCGTACAAACCGCTGCCATTAACCCAGAAGCTCGTTCTCCTCAATTTAAAGATGAGGTTATGGGTCAGTTAATCCGATTTGTATCATCACACGAAGTGGGTCACACCTTGGGTATGGCGCACAACTTCGGATCAAGTGTTGCTTATCCGGTTGATTCATTGCGTTCACCTTCATTTACGAAGAAAATGGGTGGAACCGCTCCATCAATCATGGATTACGCTCGTTTCAACTACATTGCACAGCCGGGCGACGGTAACGTGGTTTTATATCCTGGTATCGGCGAATACGATAAATGGGCTATTAAATGGGCGTATACCTGGTTTGATAACAAAACCGCTGAAGAAGATGCTAAAATCTTGAATAAGTGGACGGTAGAAAGAGCTGGAGATCCTCGCTATTTCTATGGTCAACAAACCGGAAACCCAATCGATCCAAGATCTCAGTCTGAAGATTTGGGTGACGATGCGGTTAAAGCTTCTACTTATGGTATTGCCAACCTAAAACGTATTCTTCCGAACATTGAAAAATGGACCTACGAAGAAGGTAAACCATACGATAACTTAAGAGAGCTATATGGCGAGGTTTTAGGTCAATGGAATCGTTATATGGGCCACGTTCGTGCCAACATTGGTGGTGTTTACGAAAACGATAAAACCTACGATCAGAAGGGTCCGGTATATACCCACGTAGCCAAAGCGAAACAACAGGAAGCTGTTCGGTTTATCTCTGCTCAGGCATTTAATACGCCTACCTGGATGTTAGACCAAAATATCCTGAACAAGTTTGATAATGCCGGCATTGTTGAGCGCCTTCGCGGTACACAAGTAAACATTTTAAATAGCATTTTAGAACCAAATCGTTTGGCTCGTGTAATTGACAATACCGCTAAAAACGGAGACAAAGCATACAGCTTAACCGATTTGTTTGCTGATGTACACAAAGGTGTTTGGGGCGAGTTGAAAACAGGTGGAAATGTAGATACCTATAAGAGAAACCTTCAAAGAGCGTACATTGAGCGCATGGGCTTCTTAATTAACAAACAAGATGCTCCTGCAGTTCCTGCTGCGTTTGCTGCACAAATGGGTCCTCGTTTTGATGCCAGTGGTTCAGATATCAGACCCCTGGCTAGAAGAGAGTTGAAAAATCTGGCTTCAGAAATTCGCTCAAGCTTAACCAAGTTTACTAACCCGGTGGTTAAAGCTCACCTGGAAGACGCTTTGGTAAGCATCCAGGATGTCTTGGATCCGAAAAACTAAATCAGATTACTTCAAAAAAACCCGCCTCGAAAGAAGCGGGTTTTTTTTATTGATGTCGGGATGGCCGGATTGCCTTACGGCGATCCAATGGGAATGGTGATTCATCAAAGCCTTAAACAGCTTCGTTGTGATCTTTTTAATTTTTCATCCCTTTAGAATAACTTCAAAAGTTTTAAAAAATAAAAGCCCTCACTTTCGTGAAGGCTTTGATGTCGGGATGGCCGGATTTGAACTCTAAATTAAAATACTCACTATCAGTAAGTTATATTTTGTATATGTAAGAACATACCCGACTTTGGTATGAAACATACCCAATTATTTCGGAAACTTTCCACATTACTATTTTAGACTTAATAGATTGTCTATGTTAGTCTTATAAATGCATCTATTATGACAACCTTTTTTTGTTTTAGTGATGAGAGTGGGGATTATGGTAAGACGATGAAAAGAAAAGAATTAAAAGAACACCATTCTTACATTCGGTCAAACATAATAATAAGGTCAGATGAATGGTTAAAACTAAATTCTCTGTTCCGGGATTTAAAAAAAGAGTATGGACTCCCCCAAAACAAAGAATTCAAATACTCTGATTTATATGAGGTGTTCAAATGGGAGAAGTATGGAAATGAACTTCCACCAAAACTTGAGTTTCTAAAAGAACACTCATATAAAATACTTACAGAGTTCGTTGAAAAATCTATTTCACTTTTATATGAATTGGAGTATAAAGAAGTGTTTATTTCTTATACTATTAACAAAAAAATTAACCAATTTGAAACCCCACAATTGTTTAAATTTCATTTGCAGGAACTTATGCAAAGATTACAAATGGAGTGTGGGAAGGGGAACAATCTTGGGTTAGTGTTTTTTGACTCTTTGGATAAGAAACGGAGAGAGTTATTTAGTGATATTTACCACCATTTATACAGGACTGGTGACCATGTAGAGTACACCAACATCAAGGATTGTTTAAACTTTGAAAACTCACACCAATCAGTTGGGATACAAATTGCAGATTTCATATCTGGTACCTTTTCTTCTATTGTTAGAACAAAAACCTCTGGTAGGTTGACAGTGTGTGGGAGTATTTTTTTAAATAAGATTTATCCAATTTTAAGGTTTAACCCAAAAAATCGTGAGATTATGGGTTATGGATTAAGAGAAATTCCCCGAGACAAAACGGTTAGAGGTGAGTTTAAACAGTTAATACTTTCTAGATTAGTCGGGTTTTAATATCACATTAACCCGTCAAAACTCTCGTAAATATCTCTTATTTCTTCTCTTGAAATACCCAAATATCTTCTTGTAATTGATGTTGAACTATGGTTTAGTATAGAAGATAGTTTGATAAGATATTCGTCACTACATCCGTTATTCTCCCAAATAAACCTACTACCACTCTTTCGGAGAGAGTGAGAGGAGATATTCTTATTACGGATACCCTCCTTTCTTCCCCCCTTTTTCAACAGGAGATTGGTATGTTGGATAGTATAGGGGAAAATGGTTTCACCTGCATTTGGTTTTCCCAACTCCAAATAAGTGGTTTCAATACTTTCTTTTAAAGATTGTCCGAGTGTTATTTCTCTCCTCTTTCCAGTCTTCTTTTCGTTTAATATGAGAGAGTTTTTACCAAGAACATCGTTCCATACCAATCTGGATAAATCAGAGTGACGTAATAGGGTTTTAACCCCAAACTCAACCAATAAACTCATCCTTTTATTCTCCACTTTTCTGAAATATCTACTCAATCGTATTATTTCATCGGTAGTCATATAATCAGATGTTTTGTTTCTTATATTTTTCATAATTGACTGATTTTCTGCGTATTACGAAGATATGAAAGACATTCAAAAGGGTCAAGTCTTCCTCAAAAATGAATATTAAAATGGGTGGTTATTGTTTAACCAGTTGATTATCAACACGAAATGATATTCAGAAATAACAAAAATGAATATTATAAATAGGTTGGGTCTATTTATGTTCTATTACAGATTGAACATAAAAGGGGAATTTGTCAACCTCATCTGGACTGTTATTATCGTAGATATACAGTCTGAACTTTTTGATTACTTTTTTGGAAAACAACAACAAATCCTGGTCGTTTAATGTAATAAACGAAGTATAACCCCAACCACCCCCATCTACCACCTTAACCTCCACCTCTTCATTGGGTTTTGACCATTTTGTACCATCTTGAAATAAAACAGTGACTCCCCGACCACCATAGTTTAATGTTAAACCCGGTGACTCCAAAGAAAGATAATAGGTCGATTTACCATTTGATATAACCTTGTGTATTGAAATATCATTGAGTAGTGGAGAGTTAATGGTGACTTTGTCGTCAATATCGTCAATGTGTTTCTCGATATACCGAGTTAAATATTCTTTAGTATAATTGAAACCCTTGACAAGAAAGGGGAAGTTTAAATCACTCTCACCGTCATAAAGAAAGTAGATTGTTTCATTCATATCGTTTAATTCGAATATGAAATATTGGGGGTCATTTTTGCTGTTAGGACAAACGGAACAGGGTTTGACATCAACAATCTGGAATTCTCTGTTTTTTATTTTGTTGGTGTCGGTTTGAAATGCATACTTTTCTGTATTTCCGTATACCGGACGTTGATAAAATTTCTGTGGTGGTTCTGAATAAAAGTTAAAGTTGGTTCCACCGGTTGTACCTTCTTTGAATTTAAGAAACAATCCTTTATATGTGGACCCATCCTTACCTAAAAATATGGGTTTATATTCCTGTCCGAGGGTGGTTAAACCTAAAAAAATGAAATAAATCGTGATGTACTTTTTCATTCGTTGTTTTGGGGTTTTTTCAACCCATTTGAATAAAGTTACTCAAAACAATCTTCTTGAACTCACATAAATGAGGTTTCGTGATTTTTTTTATCCATTTCTATCGTTTTGAAAATAAAATGATACTTATAAGAAAGTAATGGGGTGATTACCCTATTTACCCTTGTT
>Ga0078894_10000041_pt1 | contig 73961 bp, 57 predicted proteins | sample LauGreSu1BDMLBSD_2_FD_67506 | JGI IMG/M metagenome (GOLD analysis project Ga0078894, IMG submission 67506) | Freshwater lake microbial communities from Lake Michigan, USA - Su13.BD.MLB.SD (version 4) (version 4) | ecosystem: Environmental > Aquatic > Freshwater > Lake | place: Lake Michigan...
CTCTGGTGGCGGATTAAAAATGGCATTATCTGTGCGTCGTCTTGGTTTAACATACAAAGCGATGATGCCCGTTTTGACCATACACACGGGAACGATGCCGAAAAAGTTTTACCCATCAGCAGACGATTCCACTTTTTCAAGCAATCGCGCAGCATATATGCGCACACATTATCAACGGATCACAGATACCGCAACTGCGGGTGAAGTAACGAAACAAAAACTGATATACAATCGTCACGATGCGTCGTCGCGAATGGAACGGCTTAAATTACAGGCGATTGGAAAGAGCTCGTTGCGCGTCAAAGAAACGGAAAATATACAATATAAGGCGCCGAATGTAAATGATGTCCGCGAGGCACTTTCACGCGCTAGGGCGCAAGGATATGTTGTTCCACCTAAATCCCAGAACCGTTGATTAGGTATATGATAAAATCACATAGTAATGATGTGTGATTTTATCGAATGTGTCGCCCCGTGACGATTAACGGCGGATCGCGCGAATTGCCGACTGAGCGGCATTATTTGCGCCACCAAAACCGGCATCGTTGTAATTGCGGTTCATCGCCATCTGCTTGCGAAACCGGGTATAATCCGAACCATCATAGACGAATTTCGTGTTACAAGTTGCGGAAGGAATACCAGTTCCGTCAGACTGTGAATGAACACCACCCGCTAAACCACGCCAACCAGAAGTGATACTTTGCCTTGCGCTTGTAACCTGATTTGATCCACCAGAAGTATAATATTGACGAGAAAGGTAATCACCGGCGTTATTCACGACACGAAATGGGGTTGCGGCAGGCACACGCCCGCCCAAATTTTCACCTGCAGCTGCGCCGTTCCATGCCTTTCGAAGCGTAAAACGCATCGTCTCTAATTCGGAACTTCCTTTGAGCGTTCCATTTGAAACAGGATGAGGAGAAATTCCTTTGACACCGCCTCCTAAAGTAAAATTCATGTGATTGTATTATATATTATATATTATAAGTTATAAAATATATAAAACTTTCTAGTATTCTGTCTTTACTTTTTGGCGGGAAAACGATTGTCAAGCACACGATTGACACCCCATGATGCGGCACCGCCGATAACTCCGCCTGCGATTGTTCTACCGACAAAAGCAGCGCCAGCAACTACGATAGGCGCAACCTTTACGTCGGGGGAATCGGCGAATGAAAGTGTGGCAACGTTGGCGTCAGATGACGATGAAAAATCCATTCTATTCAAATTTCTTTGATATGATTCATATAGATAAAAAATCTTTATTATATATTATATATTATATATTATACATATGTCCTAAATTATATAGCATAGCACAAGCGATAGATAGATAACTAGGTCATAATCCTCGGCGCCACATTCATCGTCGCGAGTTCCTGAAATAGTAATTTACACGCATACGGGATCTGGACCAGCGCAAAGTCCGATCGATTATCGCATGTTTTACATAAATGAATACTCCTTTCCTCATTATACGATGCGATAATCCCGCATTTCCGGCATACATGAACCTCATATTTGTCAGAGCAGTCATACATACGCCCTTTGGTAAATCGCGAAGCACCATGCCCAACCATCGCATCACGCTCCATCTCGCCAAAACGTAAGCCACCATCACGACTACGTCCTTCCGCCGGTTGATGTGTGAAATTCACCATCGGTCCAATCGAACGACTATGTTGTTTGTCATTCACCATATGTTTCAGTCTTTGGTAAAATACCGGTCCGATAAAGATGTCCGATTTAATTTGTTCGCCGGTAAGACCGTTGTAAAGAAGTTCGTTGCCGTTCATCTCGAATCCCACCTTCAAAAGTTCCTTGCTTATATCCTTGATATCATACTCGCCAAATGACGTGCCGTCGCCAAACAATCCTAAATTCACTAGGACCTTTCCGAGCAACGTCTCTTTCAGCTGTCCGATCGTCATACGAGATGGAATCGCATGTGGATTGATAATAATATCGGGGCGGATCCCGTCTTTGGTGAATGGCATATCTCTCTCCGGAATAATATTACCGATCGTGCCTTTTTGTCCCATACGACTGCTGACCTTGTCACCAATCACCGGTTTGCGAAATGCGCGCACGCGAACCTTACAAAAGCAATACCCTTCGCCGTTGCTGTCGATATAACTCTTATCCACATAACATTCCTCTGATGTATGATACACGCGGCTAATGTCCTCGTATTTCACGAGTTTGGTTGGATCATTTCGATTGTCTTTGATCGGAATCACCTTCCCCATGATAATATCGCGATTTTCGATGAAGGTATTTGCGGGCATAACACCGCGTTGATTCAGTTTGTCGTAATTCCCAAACTTCATACCCTTCGTCTTGGAAGCATCGGGGTGGCATCGAATCTCTTCGTCGCCGTTAATCTTCTTGTCTTCGTCTTTCTCTGTATGGTAGATTGTCGCAGAGAACATTCCGCGGTCGATCGCACCCTGGTTTACGAGAACAGAATCTTCCTGATTGTAGCCAGTATAGGACATGATTGCGACGATAAGGGGTGCGCCGGAAGGTATTTCCGCGAGTTGAATCATTTGCATGAGGCGTGTATCCACGAGAGGGCGGTGGGGATAAGTAAGAACATACGCAGTCTTGTCCATACGGCGCTGGTAGTTCGTGACGTAGATGCCGATGGCTTGCTTACCCATGGCGCACTGATACGTATTCCTAGGCGCCTGATTGTGCTCGGGAAACGGAATACATGACGCCAAAACCCCGAATATAGTGCTCGGATGAATCTCGCAGTGTGAATACTTATACATATACGGGTTCGTAGTATCTGTTTCATTCCGATATAAATGATGCGGACGCATCGCAATCATACTAAATGCCTGTTCATCTGGATCGATGTATTCAATAACACCATGCGCGTTGGCCTCGGAACCGTCGGCGTTGCGCGCACTATCGTTGCTCGAAATATGCGTGAGAAGGTCATCCCACCCAATCTCGTGTGCCGCAACCCTCTGTATCATATCACGCGTAATATAGAGATCATTCGTCTCAGAATTCACCAACAACAAAGGCCGCATCATCCGACCCGCGTCATTACATATACGGATTTCTGCGTTCGGATAATCAAATACGATCGATGTGTAAATATTGATAATTCCACGCCATTTCTTCAATTTGAATTCTCGGTAAAGTCGCATCGGATCGCGCGTAATACCAACCCAAATTCCGTTGACGAATACTTTCACTTGACGGTAGGTTTGCTTTGGTGTGAGGGTTTCTACACGCTCGATATACTCATCAATATACGCATGAAGTGATGCTGGATTACTATGTATTGTCACGTGGCTAAGATAGCTGATATTTTTCACGACACCGATACTTCCACCTTCTGGTGTCTCTGCTGGGCAAAGAAACCCCCACGATGTATTATGTAACTTACGGGGTGGGACCAACTTACCACTCTTGTCTATCGGTGTATTCAACCGACGAAGATGACTCAAACTTGATGAATAGGTAAGACGATTCAATACCTGAGCAACACCTACCTTATTGCTCGTCATACTCTTGATTCCGAAATCACCTGTTGATAACGCGCGTTTGAGACCATTTTCGATCGTTGTTGATTTGATGATCTTATACATATTTGTGTCGTTGATGATACTCAGATAGTCTTCGGTTGAACGCCATGAACCGGTATTAATCTCACGGACAACCTGCTTCGACATATCTTTCACGAGTTTGTTGAAGTAGTTACGGAAGAGATTGTTCAAAAGTGATCCTGTGAGATCAACCCGCTTATTCAAATACGAATCGCGGTCATCTTGTTTGTTAATCTCAAAGAATGCACACAGTAATTTATGTGCCATATATCCGAGGAAGAATATTCGCTGCTTATCGGTATTGCAGTGAGGGAAGAGGTCGTTGTGAAGAACTTCATGCGCAAACTCGCGCTTCTTTATCGCACCACTTTCCTTATCCATATTAATCGGTGTAAAGATCACCTGCGACGTAAAGTATTTTATTGCGTCTTCCTGTGTCATGATACCATTCGCATCGATGATTGATGCTTGAAGCGCTTCCAACAATTTTGCGCTGATGCTACCACCACCACCGCTACCACCGCTGCTTGGGTCTGAGTTGGCAGCAGCGCTATCATCAATATTATATACGATGTATTCACAGATATCGCGATCGGATAACACACCGAGTGCTCGAAAGACGATGAACAAAGGGATCGGCTGTTTCATCCTTGGTATTTGAATCACGAGTGGGTGTCCAAATCCGTTTTGTTTTGCGACCACCATCATATTGATCTGTTTCGGAGAAATACATTTCGAATCAGGAATGGACTTGATCTCAGCAACATAACGCCATTTGTTATTATTTTTCGCGACGTTGTAACAGAGGACCTTATTTTCAGCTGCACGTTCCTGACCAAGAACCGTCTTTTCACTTCCGTTGATAATGAAGTAGCCCCCCGCATCATATGGACACTCACCGGTAACGTTGTGATCAAGATGGTCATGTTGGGTAAGGACACATATACATGATTTCAACATGATCGGCATCTTTCCGATTTGAATTTTCGGAAACACCTTGTGATGAATGGTGACTGGCTGGTCGGTCCCGCCTTCTGTTGCGCTTACACCACGAACGATGTATTTCACATTCATATCAACTGTCATCATCGACGCATACGTGAAATTGCGCAAACGAGCTTCTTGCGGAAAGAGTATTTTGGTTGCGCCAGTATTTTCATGGATTTGCGGACGTGACAGGTACAAATTTGTGAAATTCACTTCGACTTCAAGGCGATATTTGTGGGTGGTTTTGTCATAGTCTTGTTCTGATGCGATTTTCACCGGATTGAACATATCTACTGTGCGTTTCAATTGAACGTTGATCATGTCGTTATACGATTCGATCTGATGTCGCACGAGTTGTTCCAGATGTTTGCCTTCGAAATATGACCCGATAATCGTCCACGGTTCTTCAATATAATTTCCGAGTCTGTATCGTATTTTGTCTTTGAGTGATGCTGATGTTTCTTCTGATTCCAATTGTAGAAAATGTGCGTCTTTTGCGTAACGTGGATTGAGCTCTTCATATGTTGGTTGTTGATGATCCGTAGTAATATTCGATCCATGGGCTTCTTTGTGTTCATTATTGTTATTGACATCTTTTGATTCCTTCTCAGTTTCAACAATCGCGTGTTGTTGTTTGGGCTTACGAACAAGTTTTGGCATTTGGAATAACAATAATGTATCGGATTGATATATTTCGGAGTAAGCTATCATGTCTTTTCAATTTATTTTTATGTTGTTTTCAAATATTTTTATCAGCACACTCTTTCACGCAAACAGAATATAAACCGTTTTTATTTATTATATTACACCATTCGACGACGATACATTACGAAGTATCGATGTCAATTCCTAGCAACAGTAATAATAGTAATAATAGTAATAACAATAAAGAAAGACATCCGCGAAGAAAGAGGCGATGGTATTATTCGCAACCATCAGTTAATAATGACCCGTATGATACCCCGAATAAAAAGACGAAACATTCAACCACTCCGTCTGTACCACCAGACACCAGAGATTTACGTCAAGAATTATTAAAAGAATACGAAAAAGAAAGAATCGAAAATGAGCAACAAGTAAGCAAGATGGAACAACAATTACATGAGTTTTTTCATAAAACAAAGACACCTTATTCGTATATTGATGATAAGGGTATATACAACTTTACACCTACACCTGAAACAAAAGAAAAAACAGCAGCAGATTCTTCTTCATCAACGACAGGGACGGATTCTACTTCCAACACAAAAACAGATAACACCACTGCTGCCAATCCATTTATGAATATGACATTTAATCCATTTGTTCCATCGAATAATGCGTCGTTTTTTTCGAACGCGTCGGTAGTACCCACATTATGGACCACTATTTTTCCTATTAAAATCACACCAGCGTCGCAAACGGTGTCAAAAGAACCGGTTGCTGGTGGGTCTGTTGCTGAGAAGAGTGCAAGTGTGGCGGCTCCTCAGGTTCTCATCGAAATACGCGAAAAAATAGAACATATTGATGACTTGATTGCGTTGTGTGATAAATATCCGTTGGCAGATGATAAGAAATATAATATCAATATGGCGGCGATCCATGCGATACGTGAGCCTTTATGTGACTTATCAAAAATGGTTGGGATGCAAACCATCAAACAAACCATTGTTGATCAAATCCTATATTACTTACAAGAACTTCATATTCCCGAAGTAAAAAAGAATACCGAGAAGTCTGACAAAGCCGATACTTATTCTGGGAAATCGACAACGACAACAGAAGAACCAAAACTATTGAATCCATTTGCGAATCCGTTCGCCCCCTCATTTCTGGCACCTCCGTGGGGGGTGGCAACGGCGTCAGCATCGGGATCTGCTGCGCCTGCTTCCATTTTTCCTATGAATATCAAAAAAAATCAATGGTCAAACACAGCCGCTATCGGAATCGACGATTTCGCATTACCGACAAAGGGTGATTTCATGCATACTGTAATCTATGGACCACCTGGATCTGGTAAAACCGAAGTTGCGAAAATTATTGGCCGGATTTTTAGTAATCTCGGAATATTGAACAAGAAAATCTTCAAGAAAGTCAGCCGTAATGATCTTGTTGCGGGATATTTAGGACAAACCGCAATAAAAACGAAAGATATGATTAAGGCGTCGCTTGGTGGTGTATTATTTATCGATGAGGCCTACTCACTTGGTAACTCTGAGAAACGCGACAGTTTCGCGAAAGAATGTGTCGATACGTTGTGTGAGGCGTTGAGTGAGCATAAACATAACTGGATGGTCATTATTGCTGGTTATGAAAAGGAACTCAACGACTGTTTTTTCAGTTTGAACGAAGGATTGAATTCTCGTTTTACATGGCGGTTTAAATTAGACGCATACAAACCGTGTGAGTTGAAGGCAATTTATGAAAAACAGGTTAATGATTATGGTTGGACGGTTGCGTCCCCGATGGATCAAGTAAATACCGATGATGTCCTACCAGAATCATGGTTTGCTTCAAAAATGGATTATTTTACCACATACGGTCGTGATATGGAGACATTATTTACAAAAACAAAAATAGCGCATAGTCGTCGGGTATTTTGTCTGCCGATGTGCGAGAAGAAAATCATCACATTCGCTGATTTAGAGAATGGTTTCAAATTATTTATTGAGAATCCAGAAGTAAGTGAGAGAAAAGAAAAAAATAGCGGAGGACCATATATGAAGACGTTATATTTATAAATATATACTCGTAGTATCTTATAAGTTATATATAAGACAACGTATTATACGTAGCGAATATGAGTGAAAAAAAAAGTATCACGATTGATTCGAATTCATTATTGGGAGGAGGGATCGGAGGGTCAAAACGAAAATCAAGTAAGCGTTTGAACAACGGTAGTGGTAGTGGCGAACGTAAAATACGGCCAAGTTCAATCGTTCAACCAAGCACACTTAAAAAAACGTTACTCGAAAGAATTAAACAACATCAGCGTACAAGAGAACGGTCCAGAGAGGAGACTGAATCGAAATCAGAATCACAGCCAATAAATAGCAGAAGCGAAGAGGGCAGTGGTGGTGCCATCGCCGATAATTTTTCACAGTCAATTGATTTTCTTCGTAAGTTGGCGATGAAACGACGACAGGTAACACAAAAAAATCATAGGACACCAGCTGTTGCTTCTTCGAGTTCACATGTTACACCCGAGTCTCAAATACTAAATACAATCGCGCCAACGTTACAACATGGTGAAATTTTAACAAATACTGGTTTGCTTGGATTACCGGTGATTCCGACACTCATTACCGACCAACCATCTCCTGCTATATCACAAGTAGGACCAGGACCCAGTATTTCGGTTGGGCCCATGCCCATGCCCATGCCCATGCCCATGCCCATGCCCATGCCCATGCCGACACTATCGAATTTACCACAAGAACCAATCAAAATAGAAATGCCTCCAAAAATAACAGAATTGGCCGAAATGTATAATAATACGATTTCTACCGTGATACCTGATACATTATCATCATCCTCTACTACGAATGATAACGCATCTGAGTCATCCAAAGAACCGCCACTTCATATTCCTGAAAAACCAGAAGATTATCTTCCATCGATTTTCATTAAAGAAGAACCACCCCATGGTTGTTTAAAAAATGGGAAAAAACCAACCTTTCGAGAATGGGCAACGAAGATACTAGGGGGGGGTCCGCCGGGGGTTCAGCCGGGGGTTCCGCCCCCCCACGACGATAGTGCTATTGGCGGTGCGATGAGTGGCGGTGCGATGAGTAGCGGCGAGAGAGGTGGTAGCACCGGTGATATCGACCCTTCACAAATCGCGGGCATGCGTGTAAAAATCCGCAAAACACATAAAAAACGTTATCGTATCGGAAAGCATGATAATGTAGTCGGTGTGTTATTAAAAAATAAACAGACACAGCGACATATTCAAAGTCAGCATTTAAAACTAAGGCAAAGTTCAATCGGTGAAATACGAAAGTATTTATACGACCATCATCTTTTGAAAATAGGGTCAAACGCTCCACCTGATGTTCTTCGACGTATGTATGAAGATGCGATTTTGACAGGCGATGTTAAAAATACAAATGATGGTGTCATGTTACACAATTTCATGTCTGGTGGCGGTGAGTGAGTCCGATACACAACTGATAAATCTCTCGATTCAATTCTACTTCACTCCCTGTTATTGACAATGAGTACAAATATATACTATGTTTTCCGATGTTGTCATATGACTGTTTCTGCTACTTTCTGGAAAAAGTATATCCTCTACTGTGCGACCATGAATATGAAATTTTCTCGCCTTTTTCAATAATATTGGAATATCTCGTTCTTTATGTTTTCGTATCAAGTCTTCATAAATGTTTTCAATCACATAATCAACGAGATATTCTTCCAAATGAAGAAACCTCTGATCACCGCGACCAATATTACCTATTTCGCAGGTTCCATTTCTATCATCCCGACTGTATCTATTAATATTATTGTCATTCTGATTGTAAAAATCATCAATACAAATCGGAATGTTAAATGAATAAGCCCAGAATGTGTCACAAGAGATACGCACATCAAGTGTAACTGTGTTATTTTTAATATTTTTCGTGGAAGCAGCACTACCGGACATTTCTAGTTTGTTACAATACATAGTATTATATATTTAAGCAATTATAACAAACATAAACCGATAATGATACGTAATAGTAATAGTAATAATGAACATAACTGTCCGCCTCCCAGGAACAGATGCATGGACCGCATCCCCCCAAATTCTTACGCCTAATATGCGTGACGCATATACTAGTTACAAAGAAGACCCAGAACATCTTCATTTTCGAGAAAAACCGTATGTCTCGGAAAACTGGGTCGTTTATCGCCCAGACAACGACCCTTATTTACCAACCTATATTGTGCGTCGGAGTGATATACGTGCGGATCGTTTTCCAGCGCTGAACATTAATATTGAGCATATCACAAGAGAAGTTCATGAAATAATGGAAATTAATCAGGTCGCAATACCAATCATCGACATCAACGATATTTATGTGTTTCTAACCGACCATCCTCCGAACGACCCGAATTGGGTTGCTGCGCGATCTTATCAAATATGGGCGTATCGTGATTATGTATATGACCGATTCAGATCTATCAAAAAGTCGTATATGACACGTGACACATACCCATTTGTCTATGAAAATGACGATCGTATCCTGGCAAATCAAATGGTTACGATCGATGTTGCGAATGTTGCGCCAAACATCGTGTTTAATATCTCTCGAAATAATAATAATAGTGTATATTTTGAGAGAAACAATACAACGCGAACACGTGTCCGTATATGTGATAATCAATTTGCGCGAATAGGTTATCTGGGGTATTATACGCGTATCACCATGGATCCCGGTATGGTTATAAATTATCCGCCGGAACTTCCGCCAATTCCATCGGCATCGCCGAATCTTCTCTCGGTAGCACATTTATCGCCGTTGGAAGAAATAGCCGATACTGACGCAGACGCAGATGATGGTCATCATAGATGTATATTGTGTGTTCGGTATCGTGTAAATGCGCGATTTTCTCCCTGCGAACACAAGGTATGCTGTTCGGAATGTTATTCCAAGATGTCGAAAAATGAATGCCCGATATGTCGTGCGGAGATTACGCGTGTGATGAATATATAATAAAGGCATCACGAGAGATACATATAACCATTACGTGCGAGAGATTTCGTTCGTTCTTTAATAAGTAATTACATACTATTTCTATGGCACTTATTAAAGAGTACTTTGCTTTAACCAAAAAATATACGGAAGAATATGGCGCGAAAACCGTTGTTCTTCTCCAAGTCGGCGCTTTCTTCGAGGTATACGGACAAATAATTACCCCGGCAGCTGAGGGTGGCGGAGGCGTGAGCGGCGCGGTGATGTGTTCTGGAAGCCGTATCGATGACTTCTGCTCGATTTGTGAACTCGCCAAAGCGAATAAAACACCGGGATTTCTCATGGCAGGATTTCGTGATTATGGTCTTGATAAGTATTTGAAGAAATTACAGGAGGCTGGATATACTGCGGTTGTTTATGTTCAAGACGGTATAAAGAATCCACCGGTTCGTTCGCTTCACGGTATTTATTCACCTGGCACTTATTTCTCCACAGATGTCGTAGACGGTGGCGGCGGTGGCGGCGGTGGTGGCGGTGCTGCTACTGCGCTGTCGAATAACATCGCATGTATTTGGATCGAGAAAATCTCTAGAACACTCATTATGGGAATGACAAATGTTGATATTTATACAGGACGTGCCACCATCTTTGAGACAGAGAATAAGGACACCCATAATCCAACAACATATGATGAGGTCGAGAGATTTGTTTCGTCATATATGCCATCAGAGGTGATTCTTATCTCAAATCTCTCGACGAGAGAAGTTGAAGATGTCATTCATTATACGAATATCCAAGCGAAAATGGTTCATCGGGTATCGACGACGACGACGACGACGGGAGCGACAGCACCGGCGAGTGTGAAAGCTGAGAGATGCACGAAGCAAATCTATCAAATGGAGGTACTGCGAACATTTTACCCTGATGGTCGGGCCAAATCTCTTGAACAATCATTTATGAATTATACAATCGCCACACAATCACTCGTTTATTTATTGAATTTCATCTATGAACACAATCCAAGCCTGGTTTCAAAGATCCAGGAGCCGGTCTTTGAAAACATGTCTGAGAGATTGGTCCTCGCAAATCATTCCTTGCGTCAATTGAATATCATCGATGATGGTAATGCAGGCGGTGGAGGCTGCGGCGGCGGTGGTGTAGGGTCTCGTCTCAGTTCGGTTATCTCGCTTCTCAATCATACAGTCACTCCAATGGGATCACGTGCTTACAAGTATGCTCTTCTTCATCCTGTATTTGATGAAACACGATTGGAACGTGACTACGCAATTACTGAATACATGCTGTTGCTTACGGGTGGAGGCGGCGACACCGGTACATGCCTAACATATACGATATTCAGAGAGAAATTAGCGTTTATGAAAGATATCGAAAAACTACACCGCCATATTATTTTACGCAAGATTGCGCCATTGCATACACATAATCTTTTTCATAATCTGCGCCATATTCGCGAATTATATTCGATGTGTTTGAGAGATTCGACAATTACAGAACATCTTTCCGAGAGATGGGGGATTCGCGATGATATTGTTGGGAAAAGCACAATTCTATTGGATTTATTTGAAAAGACGTTGAACATCGATTTATGTCGCGATATCACCGATACTCAGTTTGATACAAATATCATTCAACGTGGGATATCCGCGGAATTGGATAAACTAACGGACGAATATCGATACACTCAGAAATCTCTCGATGAGGTTCAGCGGGTTTTAAACGAGTTGATACTGGCTGGTGAACAAAAACCTGCGGCGGGCGCCGGCTCGACTACCGAACCCGATTATGTGAAAATCCACGAAACCGATAAAATGGGAATCTCTCTTCAAGCAACTAAACGACGCACGAAAATCCTGGAAGATCGTATTAAAAAACTCCCAGCGGACGGAAAAGTGATTACGATTGTTCTTGATAAAGAAACAAACCGCACACTTATGTTTGACACAGGGAGTATTACATGCCCCGCCGCATCAGGAAGCAACAATACGATTCATAGTCAACAAATCTACGAACTATGTGCGGCGGTTGTTAGCCTACGGGTGAAAATTTCGGATATGGTGGCCGTATTATATCAAGGGTTCGTTGGGTCTCTCCATGAATATTATCACGACTTTGAGAACATGATCACATTCGTCAGCGCAATTGATATGATACAAAATCGGTGCTATATCGCGCGGAAATATAATTATTGTCGGCCGGTGATTGCGGTTGGGGGAGTCGCGGCAGGCGAGGCGGACGCGTCGTCATTCGTCCGCGCAACCGGACTTCGTCATTGTCTTATCGAGAGAATCAACGAAGAAGAATGTTATGTCACCAACGACATTTCGCTCGACGGCGATGGTATGCTTCTTTATGGAACGAACGCCGTCGGTAAAACCAGCCTCATCCGCGCAATCGGCGTCGCCGTCATTATGGCACAAGCCGGGTTTTATGTCCCCGCGTCCGGGTTCGTCTATCGCCCTTACCGCGCAATCATGACACGTATTCTCGGCAACGATAATTTATTTAAAGGTCTCTCCACATTCGTGGTTGAAATGTCGGAACTTCGCGTCATTTTGCGGATGGCGGACCAGAACACACTCGTTCTCGGCGATGAATTATGCTCTGGCACCGAAATGGATTCAGCGATAAGCATCTTTGTAGCTGGTTTACAGCACCTTTACCGCGCTGGTGCTTCGTTTATTTTCGCAACGCATCTTCACGAAATCGCAGGATACAGCGAAATTCGTGAGATGGCCCCACGGCTGCGTCTGGCACATATGCGTGTTTTTTACGACAAGTCATGCGATGCGCTGGTATATGACCGGAAGTTACAGGATGGCGCGGGTGAAAGCATGTATGGTCTGGAAGTGTGTAAGTCGCTTCATCTTCCCGATGATTTCTTGGAAAACGCGAATACGATCCGTGTGAAATATCGTGGGGTCAGCACAAAGACACCCACGGCGAGTATATTAAACGACGCGGTTCCATCACGGTATAATGCGGCGAAACTGCGGCGTTTATGTGAATTGTGTCAGAAAAAAAAAGGGACGGAGGTACATCATTTACAGCATCAAGAAAGCGCTGATTCTAATGACTTCATCGGACATATTCATAAGAACCATCCGGCCAACCTGGCGACGGTTTGTGAGGAGTGTCATCGAGAGATTCATACAACTGGTGTCGAACACGTCAAAGTGAAAACGGGAAAGGGGGTGCGGATTGTGGCGAAAACTGCTGCCAAGAAAGAATAATCTATCTATAATGTAACTTTGTAGTTGAATACAACGGATATGGACCGAGTATCAAACGCACTATCTGCAATCAAAGATGCGGGAACATCCGGCGCATCTCGTGTCGGTGGGTTTTTATCCGAATCAACCGATAGTGGTATTACCGCATTCAAAGGGACAAGTTTAGGCGAGTCTTTTTTCAAGAATATTGGCTCAATATTGATTGTCGTTTTCATTTTATTGGGAGGCATTTTATATATTGATTTAGCGGCCGAAGGAGACGGTGGCAAACCGGTCGAAGTACCGGCGTCGGCGTCGCAAGAATTCGTTGAAAGGAAAGTAATTATTGAACCGAATACAGCGGTATTTAAGGACACTTCATCCGATGAAAGTTCGCGTGTATTACCGACTGACGTCGCGTGGACCGCACCTTTGATAAGTATGCGAAACGAAATGAAAGAGGCATTTGGCACACCATATACAGATTCTCAATTAGATAGAATCCAAACATCGTGCTCGGATTCGTTTTGTGTGATGAATAATAAAACACCGGAAGAATTAGAACGAGCATGTAATTCGATTTCCACGAAAAAAATGTGTGGAACAAAATGCTGCTGTGGATGGGCGAAATATAGCGGATTTGAAGGTGATAATGATCCGGTGGTAACCATGAATACCGCCCAAGCAAATGTCGCTGATCCAAGCGGCAGATCGGATGAAGCTGTCGCTCCGGGCAAATGTGTTGCGGGGAATGCGAAACGGCCTTATGATATCAAAGATGCTAATAACAACGATCGAGATATCGCATATTACTATTATTTAGGACAATGTGTCGGTGGGCGTGGATGCATGAAACAAGGAGCGGTTCAAGCCTAAAATATTTATGTATTGTATAAGATGGCAACATTACGACGATCATCACTACGAAAAAAGAATACAAAAAAGAATAAGAAGACGCAAAATGGTGGTTATTTGATTTCGAATACGCGGACGCCGGCACGAACGCCTCGTTCACGGTCGAGGTCACGGTCGCGATCGAGGACGGTCAATCGACCCGAATAAATTGATATATAAAAACAATATGTATTCATATATCAATACGCTCCGTTATGATCATCCCCGTCAAATGTTTCACCTGCGGCAAGGTCCTCGCCGACAAATACCGGTATTATTTAGCCGAAGTGCGTAAAATCAAGCTTTCGCGCGATTTGGATGTCGATAAAGTGATTTACCTTACCGCGGAATATATCGATAAGACGCCGGAAGGCGAAGTCATGGATGCGCTTGGTCTTACCAAGATGTGTTGTCGCCGTCATATGCTCACCCATGTTGATATTATTTAGACTATATAAGGAATATATTTTGATAAGGTAATGTATCTTATTATTTTCTATTATAATACAATAATAATACAATAATAATACAATAATAATACAATAATATATAATGGCGTCATCGAAAAAATATCATAGTCGTAAGCGCACAACCAAAAGCGGTAGCAACAAACGTCGCTCCTCCTCCTGCTCTGGCGGTAAGTCTCGTCGTAGTTCTTCCAAAAAAAAGAACAGCTCACGTAAATGGCATCAAAAGGGATGTCAGTCAGGTGGTGGAAGTATGACCGGTGGCTCGCCATGGGGGGCAAGTGATGTTCAACACATCGGTGGTGGTGGCGGTACTGGCGGTATGTCGCAAGTTCCTCAATCCATCAACGGTAATCATTACCCGTTAAATACAGCCATAATAAACCCACCACATAACAGCAACCATGACTTTGAAAAAATAATTTTCGGCGGTAAGAAGAAGAATAGTCACCGCCGTGGTCGTCGTCACCGCAAATATATCGGCGAACAACATGGCGGCATGGCCGAATACCTTCCTGAAACAGCCAACACATCTTTACGCGGTATTACTGAAACACCCGCAAGCATCGCCAACGCATTACAAGGCGACCCTACTGCGTTTGTTACATCGAATCCGACAGTTCAACCCATCGCACAACCAGTCCAGTTGAAGTAAAACTATTTTTTGGCGAATTTAGGTGTATATTTTAGTAAAATACTAATATATACATACAGCGGACTCTTACATCTAATACTACGATGGACGGCGTTATTTCTAAGATACAATCCTTATGCACCCCCGCGTTCATTTTTTTCATTCTATCAGTGCTTTCTTTGTTTGTTATGCTGTTCGATAATCTCGAAAACACGCATCAATATTGCTTTGGGAATGTGAGCTGTAACGTCGCCAATACATCCACGATCTTCATCGTTGAAATCTTGTTCATCGTTTTCTGGACATGGGTTTTGAACGCAATCTGCTCACGCGGCTACGTTAATGTTGCGTGGTTTATACTGCTTTTCCCTTATATTTTATTGTTCGCATTACTACTCTTTGGTGCGGCAGAAATCCGTAACACCAATAAAATAAATGAAGCGAGTGTGCCGATTATTGACCCGTTTAGCTTTCGGGGTTGAATGTTCTTTATATGTAGATACATAATTATTATCGATATGTATCTATAATAACGCATAGATAATAACACATAAATAATAATAACACATAAATAATAATAACGAATACATAGTAGAGGACCCATTATTTTTAGTAACATGGATTCTGACCCCGAGCTACCATGGAAGGTGATCCAGCGGTTATTTGATGATGACCCGCAAATGATGGTCCGTCATCATATCGATTCATATAACGATTTCTTCGGCAAAGGGATCTTCAAAATATTTCGCGAGAGAAATCCCATCATTCTCCAAAAAGAACAGGACCCCGATACACAAGAGTTCAACCTGCGGTGCGAATTGTATTTAGGTGGAAAGAACGGCGATAAAGTCTATTTCGGAAAACCGATTATTTATGATGATGACCGCGAGCATTATATGTTTCCGAATGAGGCCAGGTTGCGCAATATGACCTACGGCACAACGATCCATTATGACGTGGATGTCATCTTCAAGATTGCGGTGCCGGATGAGACGGCGGTGGGTGGGCGACGCATCGAAGTCACAACCGCGACTCTCGAAAGAATTCTTCTCGGTAGATTCCCTATCATGATTCAATCGAATCTGTGTATTCTTCACGGTCTTGAACCGAAAGCCCGTTTTTATATGGGCGAATGTAAAAACGACTATGGCGGTTATTTCATCATCGACGGCAAGGAAAAGACGATTATTTCGCAAGAGAAATTCGCAGACAATATGCTTTATATTCGTGAAAACAACGAAGACAACGTATATACGCATGCCGCCGATATTCGCACCGTCAGCGAAGACGCGTCCAAGCCCGAGCGTACATTATCCGTTCGTATCGTCGCACCCACAACCCTCTTGACGAATAAACAAATCGTCGTGAATATTCCGAATGTGCGTTCACCCGTGCCTCTATTCATCGTGATGCGTGCTCTCGGCGTTCTCTCTGATCGCGATATCTTAGAGTTCTGTCTGCTCGACCTTGACGAAAACGCCGAACTTCTTGACCATTTTATTCCATCGATTCATCATGCGAATAAGATATTCACACAAGAAGGCGCGATCAAATTCATCGCGACCTTGACGAAATCCAAGACGATCCCACAAGTCCATGATATTCTTATGAACTATTTCTTACCACAAGTAGGCGAGACGAATTATATCCAGAAGGCGTATTTCCTCGGGAATATGGTGTATAAGTTATTACGGGTATCTCTCAAACTCGACGCACCTACCGACCGTGATAGTTTCAAATTCAAACGTATTGAGTTAAGTGGCTCGCTCATCTACGACCTATTCAAGGAATATTATGCGCTTCAACAGCAGCATATCCGTCTCTCGATGGATCGCGAATATTTCAAAGATCCAAAGAAATACGAAAAGAATTTCGTTGGTCTCATCCAGATGAACTATCAGGAATTCTTTCGCGAACGTATCGTTGAAAACGGCTTCAAGAAAGCATTTAAAGGAAATTGGGGCGCGACTGACCATACGAAGCGGATTGGAGTCATTCAAGATCTGAATCGTCTGTCCTATAATTCGTTTCTCTCGCACCTGCGTAAAATAAACCTGCCGATGGATAGCAGTGCGAAAGTTACCAAACCTCGTATGCTTCATGGCTCACAGTGGGGAATGATCGACCCCGTAGATTCACCTGATGGTGCGAATATTGGGTTTCATAAACACTTGGCATTTGGAACGCGGATAACGAATCAGTGCTCGGCATATCCGATGATGCAGTGGTTGCGCGAAGTCGTGAAAATGCAGCTTCTTGAAGAATGCACACGGATGTTTCTTTATTATACCACGAAGGTATTCGTAAATGGAACATGGGTTGGCGCGGTCACACGCCCCGAAGAAACGATGCGACTCATTCGCCTCCATCGCCGAAATGCGCTTATCCCGATTTATATCAGTTGTCAGTGGGATATCAAAAACAACGAAATTCACGTATATACGGATGCGGGTCGTCTCTGTCGGCCGATTTTTTACATCGATGAAGACACCGGACGTCCAAGTTATGACAAAGATGAAATAATAGAAATGATACGCGCAGGAAAGGCATCATGGGAGCAGATGACAACGGGGTTTACTGCGAAATCCGACCCTACATTCAACCCATCACACTGTAATTATTATACGATAGACGAGTTATATGGCCACGCTCATGATACGTCGGCGCTCGCTGCGAAACAAAAGGTCGCCGAAGATGTGGCCCGTGTCAATACCATCGAAGACTTTCGACGTTTGAAAGCAACGCAAGCGATTATCGAATATATCGATACATCGGAGACCGAATCCACGTTGATTTCGATGAGTCACAAGTTTGAAACACCGGGAGCAAGCGAAGAAAAAGGAAAGAAGGACAGCGGTAGTGAGAGTGAAAGCAGCGACGAGGGCAGCGGCGGCGAAAGTGGCGAACATTCAGTCGGTGGTAGCGGTCGGGGTAAAGGACGGGGACGAGGTCGCGGTCGTCGTCGCCACAGTTATCGTCATCGCGCGCGTGTTCTATCCAGCGATGGAAAACAATATACGCATGTCGAAATTCACCCATCTCTCCTCATGGGTGTTATGGGAAACCAAATATGCTTTCCAGAAAATAATCCTGTCGCACGTAATGTTTTCGGCTGTGGTCAAGCCAAACAAGCAGCATCTCTCTATCATAGCAATTACCAAGTTCGTATCGATAAGATGGGCGTCGTGATCAACAACGGCGAAGTTCCGATCGTAAAGAGTCGATACCTTGATCTCATCAATCATGAAGAACATCCGTGTGGTTTCAACGCAGTTGTCGCAATCATGTCCTTCAACGGGTATAATGTAGAAGACTCGATTCTTTTCAACGAGGCGAGTATCAAACGCGGAATGTTCCGCATTACCTATTACAATATGTATGAAGCACGCGAAGAAAGCAGTAGTGTTCGCGGTGCCCAACGAGATACTCGTTTTGCGAATATCCAGAAAGAAGGCGCAATCGGGATTAAGCCTGGTTATGATTACAGTTATCTCGATGAGAATGGCCTTATTCGCGAAAATACTGAAATGGACGACAAGAAAGTCGTCATCGGTATGGGGTCTGTCAGTATTCATAATGACGGCGGCCAGATGCGTGATATGTCAGTGATGCCAAAGAAAGGCCAACTCGGATTCGTCGATAAAGCATTTATGACGGAAGGTGAGACTGGGTTCCGTATCGGTAAAGTCCGTATTCGCGAGGAACGTTTTCCGTCGATCGGTGATAAGTTCTGCTCTCGATGCGGTCAGAAAGGGACATGTGGTCTTATTATTCCGGAGAAAGATATGCCTTTCACAAAAGACGGTATTCGCCCTGATATTATTATTAATCCACACGCAATTCCAACACGTATGACGATCGGGCAGCTCATCGAATCGCTTATGGGGAAAGCGTGTGTGCTTCATGGTGGCTTTGGCAACTGCACCGCATATACGAACAACGGCACCAAACATGAGTCATTCGGGTCGGTTTTAACCGAATACGGGTTCCATTCATCAGGTACGGAAGTCTTATACAACGGAATGACAGGAGAGCAAATCAAGAGTGATATATATATCGGCCCGACCTATTACATGCGTCTCAAACAAATGGTAAAGGATAAGATCAATTATCGTTCACAGGGTCCACGCACACAACTCACACGTCAAACGGTCCAAGGTCGCGCAAACGACGGTGGTCTTCGTGTCGGTGAAATGGAACGTGATGGTATTCTCGGACATGGTGCTGCGCATTTTTTGAATGAATCACTTATGGTGCGCGGTGATGAATACTATATGGCGGTATGTAATAAGTCGGGTATGATCGCGATATACAATCCAACACAGAACCTATTTATGAGCCCGATGGTGGATGGACCCATCCAATTTTCGGGGAATTTGACGGATGCGGCGGCGGGATCGGTGGGCGGGAGTGGCGCAAGCGTCATTCATATGACGAAGTTTGGCAGGTCATTCAGTATCGTGCGTATTCCATATTGCCTGAAATTACTCATGCAAGAACTTATCGTCATGAATGTTCAGATGCGTATTATCACAGAAGATAATATTGACCAACTTCCTAGTATGTCGTATTCGAAGAATGTATATAAGGTCTTGAAAGACGGTAAGGGCGCGATGGGTGTGGACGATATTATCGAGAGAAACCGATTGGCTGCTGGCCTGAAACCGCGTGATATGGCAGCACTTTCGCGAAAAGACGCAACGACAGCCGAGACGGCGACGGGTGTGGGTGTGGGTATGGGGCGTGACGAAGAGGAAGAAGCTACAATCGGCAGTCGTGTTTATCTGCCAAGCCGCAGCGAACAAGAAGAGGAACCACGTATGTCGGCACAAGAATTAAGAACAGCGGCGAATGCGACCGCGAAATTTGACCCCGATGAACGCATCGACGAGATTGTGCCTGATTTAGATGTCGATACCAAACAGAGTATTCACAACCTAGGATGGCGGTTTGCATTGAAAGCGGATGTTGTCCGTCAATTACAAGGAGATCGCGCGACCAGTAGCGGAAAAATACCCACGATTACGGCAAGCGATATTAATAGCGAAGATCTTGTTCTCGAATCTGTGATATTAGATAAGAATGGCGAACCTACTGAGAGATGGTCGATTAGCGGTAGTCAGTGGGTCGGTGATTATCCTACACGATATCCTGATGGTTGGTTATCTGAAATGCTTGTTTATCCCGATGATACACCGATTTCACCAAGTGACATGGTTGAAGAATTACGTGCGACTCGCAAACCTTTGAACTGGGTAATGTCGATTATTTCGCTTATGGATAAGTATGCCCGGCGAAAATTGGCAAGAAAAGGTCCTGTGACTACGCAGAATGTGGCGTTGGACGAGAATGAACGCAATATTTATGAGAATGAACGTGAAACCCAAAGGGTATCGGACGAAATCTCTCGCGCGAAGCGTGAAGGGAATGTGGCCGAAGAAGAACGATTAAAGGTTCAGATGACACGATTGGCGGATGAACGTATGAAGTTAGATTCTCTGCGCCGAGAGATGAAACGAGAGATCGAAACGGAGGAAGAACGAGAACGATTTGATGCGCCCACAACACCAGAATATTCTAGTATATTTACTCCCGAAGGCTCTCCTGATGAACAAGCAGAAGAGGTTCGTCGCGCAGTAGGATCATTTAACGCAAAGATGCTTGAAAAGTATGGAGAAAATGATGAGAATATCCCGGAAAGTGATGGTTTTTCACCGCGCACACCCACATCGCCAGCATATAGTTCCATATATAGTGGAGGTGGAGCACGCCCACAATATCGCGGCGGCGGCGGTAAATTTATCCCTCAAATCCCTTCTATGGTTCTTGAAAATTATTTGAATTCAAAGTATGGCGCAACTGGGAAACACACAACTATCCATCAGAATTCTGAACCACAAACTTTTTCGAGTCTTAGTATGATGGGTGGTGGCGTTGGCGGAAGCGGTCTTCCAACCATGAATATACCGGTTGTGGCTACGATGCCTATGGCCGGTATGATGCCGATTCAGTCATCGCAGCAACAAGCCGCGCAGCAACAAGCATCGTCACAGCAACAAGCATCGTCACAGCAACAGGCAGCGCAGCAACAAGGCGGTGCTGGTGCTGGTAATGGCAATACACAAACCAACGAACCAAACGCACAAGGAGTGAAGACGTTTTCAATCCGTATGTAAAATTGAATAATAAAGATTTGTTATTATTATATAGTAGGTGATTACAATCATTATTATTCCATTCCATATCATTTCATGGCTAACATCAGCAGCGGAACCGTTTCTGCATTATTCAAATCCAGGAATAACATTCTTCAATTACTTTCTCGTCAAGGAATGGATGTATCGAATTATACAGATTACGGTGTCGCAGAAGTTCAGACCATGTATGCCAACAATCAATTGGATATGCTTCTTACAACCGAAAAGGACATCCATCCAACAAGAAAGGTTTATGTCAAATATTATTTAGCCAAAACGCTTCGACGAGAGAATATTAACAATATGATCGATGACTTATTTTACATCGAGCAGGTGCTTATGCCGACTGATACGCTGATCATCGTGATGAAACAGGAAGTGAATGATACCGTCATCGGTATTCTTAACGAGATTTGGGAGAAAGACCGGATTTTCATCGTGGTCCAATCGCTTGACCGCCTTCAATTCAATATTTTGGAACACCAATACGTTCCTGAACATGTCGTATTAACAGAAGCCGAACAAGAGGAAGTTTTGAAAAAATATAACATCACAGACACAAAGCAGATGCCAAGCATCTCTCGATACGACCCAGTTGCCCTTGCGATCGGTCTGCGTCCTGGACAAATCTGTCGAATTACGCGGTCAAGTAAGACATCGGTTACTACTTACTTTTACAGGTATTGCGTCCCGAGCTAAGATATTATCACCTCATGGGCACACGTTTGTCTGTCTTTTTACATCGTAATGATACATAGACGCATTCGTAATTATTATTTTTTATTGCGATAATATAACTGATATATTAAATATGACGTGTAATAATGGTGAAATATACCGAATTCAATCAAGCGGTAGTACAGATTTAATAGCGAATTCAACCACAGAAAAACTGGTATGCACCGCAACAAAAATTCTTGACCGACTTCATCGTGAATTTACAGAAAAATACGCACCAAGTACAGGAACGCCTCCTGTGGGTAAAACAGCAATCGCAGATACGCATCGAAATCATCCGACATTCTATCTGCGAAAACAGCCCGAACTTTCATCATTTTTTGGGGAAAATAATAATGGCCAAGAAATAAATCGATTTAACAATATGCTTTCAGTGAATCCGCCGAAAACAGAAGATGACCAAGTTTATCGGACTACGATTCATGCTATCATGAATGGAGTGTTTGACAGGGACATCAGCGCCAGTTACATGAATCCTTTGGCATCCGCCCAACAACCCAACATAACGAACAACCCCAACAATTTTAAAGGAATATACGGTCTGGTAAATCTGAATAATGTACTTGAAGGCGAGATCGATACAATAATAAATAGAATGACTGGTGATGAATCTACTGCCAGAGCAACATCCGATATTGCGAATAAATATTACAAACGTCGAGGTATCCAAACAACACTTGAAACCATAGCAGAACGAGAGAATGAAATCTATCGAGAGAAATTTCTCAATCTGTTTCTTATAGTGATCGGTATATTTTTAGTAGGAACACAACTTGTGAATAAATATTTTTCATTTGGCGGTGGTGGACTCGGCAGCGACAGCGGCGGAGGTGGTGGGTTCTTTGGAAATCTATTCACCGGTTTTGGTCTAGGCGCCAGTAGTGGAATATTTAGTCGTTTTGGCGGACTCGGTTTAGGTCGTAGCGGTCGCTCACGTGTTACCGGGGTATTTTCAAACAATCCTTATTCATTAACCACGAGATAAGAAATACAACAGACGCACAGAGTGTATAAATACACATCATGTTATAATATGTATTATATATAACATACTGTAATGGATATCAAAGAACAAAAAAACCTCTTTCCTAATGCGACACCTCAATCTCTCGATAATTTCGATAATAAACATACAACTATCAAGGAAGGAGCCGCTCTTCAAAATGACGACGAACTGAATAAAGCGATGTCTTCCCTTATGTCAGAATATGCGAAGGACGTCGAGGGCGGGGGCGGTAATGGCGGCCGAAAAAAAACACAAGAAGGCATGGGAACACTTACAGGAACATCTCTGAATATGAATCTTCTTCAAGGCGACCTTTTACAATATGGACGTTATGATTTACAAAAAAACCCGATTCAACCATTTACAGATCGTTTGTTGGAAGGATTTTCATCGTCAGGTGGAAGCACTAGCGGAGGTGTTGTCTCATACAAAGAAGGACTCACCAATGATGATAAATCGTCAGTAAGCGCAACAACATCCGGAACAACAAGTGCCGGAAAAAGCCAGAAATTAATTGACCTTGAAAAGAAATTAAGCGAACTTACAACCGATTACACAAATCAGTATCGTTTAAACACCGAAGACCTACTTACACGTTCTAGGTTTCTTCAAACGAATAGTCAATATTTGAATAAATTAGTGCGAGATTTGTCTTATTCTGGAAGTGATGCGAGTGCCGCTTATTATTACGTGAATTCATTCGGTTATACACATCGTTACAAAGATTTATCGTCGGTGCTTTTATATGATGATAAAACATGTCCCGCAATTACACGTATTGAAGGATTATCTAGTGATGATAAAACGAATCCATTCAAAATAACGTCTACTTCATTCGTGGATATTTGTGGTGGAAGCGCCGGTGGCGGTTTTAGCAAATTCTCCGACTTGGCAAGTTATGATATGACCGGACACACCCCATGTATTACTACTAGAAACGTGAAATTACCTGGTTTGTCATCATCAGAAGACAAATATGCTTGGGTTGATTTCGAAGGTAAAAAACATGTTTATGAAGCTGGTGTATGGCCGGATAAACGTCATTCAAGCTGTCTTACCGCAGTGGTCGGTGAGCCGATTACTCTTACAGCAAGTCAATACAATTCACTCCCTACTGCTGAAAACGCACCCATGAAAGAAAATAGTGAGTGTTTTCGCGCAAGTGTAAGCCCAACCATAAATTCTAAACTCGCAGATATTAAGAAGAAAATTGACGAGACCGTTGATGAAATAAAAAAGGAAAATCAGAACATCTTGAATAGTGCGGCAAATACGACTATCATTCAACGCGAAAAAACATTCGCCGAAAAATGGGCATCGCTGGACGATGATATTTTAGCTCAAATTAAGAAACTACTTGGGAATTATTATTATCCAGCTGTTTATGTGTTTTGGTGTTTTATTATATTGATTGCGGTTTTAACAATATTCAAGTTCGCATTTTTATTTGTTTCTCCGGGAGGGGGTGGAGATAACGGTAATGTCGTAGATGGCAACGGAAATGGCGGCGGGGTTTCTTTATTAGGTATAGTTATCATGTCGCTTATTATTATTTTTGCGGTGTATTACTATTTTTCATATACATATGATTTAGATGTCAGCGTTACACGAACTGATTCAGATTCAGTATATACCATGGTATAAATTATATCTACAATATGTATCAGGTATTATATTATAACAACATATTACAATAATAGATAATAGATTAAAAAATGGAGGATTATTCGAGATTTCTCACAAAGATGAACGAGTTGAAGGCGATTGAGGGGAAATATAATGAACTCTCCAATCAAATAACACCAGCTGTATCAACTAAGACAGATAGTTATAGCACGGATACATTTGATAAATACATTATTACACTCGATAAAAACCCGATTTCAAACACAAAAACACCACTTGTTGTTTCACCTGGCCAAGATTACGCCGACTATTGGAAGTATGTTGGAAAGATTACCCCAGAAGTAGGTACGACAGACGTTGTAAAAAGAAAAAATGCGCAAAAATGCTGGAATATGGCGGCATATGATCCGCGTCCCTTTAAAAAAGTGGTTTATACAGGAAATACTGACGTGAATATAGGACAACCAAAATGGGATAATTTATGTTATGGACTTGTTCCTGATGCTCCCGACACCGCGTCATATGATACTAATGTATCACCCGGCTACGTTTATATGGTGGGAAATGGTGATGGCTCGACTGCTGAAAAAACAAATTATATTTATACGAAACTAGGAATAAAAACTACGAGTAGTACTAGTATACCCGATATCAGCGCGAATCTAGCAAAAGCGTCGGAATTAAACGACCTTCAATTACGTATTGATTCACTTACCCGAGATATTGTTGCTGAATCGGATGCGGGTATCAATAACGATTTGAATGATTTGGTTGCTTCCGCAGCAGGTTCAAATGAGCTTATTAGCAAAATTAACGACCACATGAACGATGCTGTTAGCGGAATTAACTCAGACTATAATTTAGTGAATAAACGCAAAGAAATGAATAGCGTGTATGCGGAAATCAACGAACAGACGACCATGCGCGCAAGAAAATACAAGTTTATCTTTTTTATTGTTATTACGATTGTGATTATTATTGGGTATGGCTCATACACATCAAAGTTATCATTACTGGATCAAATCGATAACCTTCGAAATTATATTGGCTTGGGATGGTGGACAAACTGGTGGATTATCGTAATAGTGGTAATTCTATTTATTATTTCATCGTTTGGTTGGGATATGAAAGGAAACATAATGATGATTATACGATATATAACAGATCCGGCATTTTGGACAGGTCAATTATGGTGGGTTGGAATAACGTTTTTGTTATTGTTTATTGTTTTCTTCTACGCAACTTTCAAGTCAATTTTTATGGAATTTAATACTGGATTGAACAAGATTCAATCTGCTATGGATGGCAATAACGACAGCGAATAGTACGCCGGCAAACTTTCTACAAAAATATTCGCAGATATATATAGTATTATCATATTATCATTATTACTATATATAATGTTTTATCAAAACTCAAACGATTTAGTAAAAAATGCGAGTTTGAAATCAGGGAACGTACAACATTCGAGAGAGACACAACAATTATTGGCTTCGCAGCAGGTGATGAATCCACCAAATGATGGCGGTGCGGGGGCGGGGGCAGAAGTGGAATCGCGAACGGGGGCAGGTGCGGGGGCAGATGGAGGCGCCGGAGCGTCGCTTAGCATAGGTGCTCAGTTTCAAAACATGATTCAAGAGTTAGTCAGCGCATTTTCGATGAAAGAAGGATATGTTGGTGGTGGCGGCGACGGTAAGACAAGCCAACCATATTCTATAACGAACGATGCTGCTTATGATAAAAAATACACCAAACAAGAGTTGAACCATATTAATAAGACGAAGGGTATCTTGGATCTTATCGAAAAAGAGGATAAAACTACGCGCCAAAATTGGGTAGAAGTTACTGATGCTGTTGGAGTTACCAAATATGGGTATATCACTAAGGATGGCGTATTTCAAATATGGCATGCTCCTTCTTCACCGTCAGCGAATCCATCGAATTGGCTTGAAACCGACAAAATGAAACAAAATGCTACTACTGTAATCGGATGCCCTGCTTCAACTAGTTCTATACAAAAAATCAAAATCGCTGGAAAATGGGACGATATCAAGCCCTATGATCAAGTATATTCGGACACAGATAAATCGCGAACGAACCCGGTTTTTATGATGATAAATAACGGGGTGCGCGACCCCCGAAATACAGTTGGAGGGAAAGGGTTGTTTTCATGCGGTAACGAAAGCGGAAATGTATATGTGACAGAACGGCCATCCGCGGATTTTCAATTTCCAGCTTCGGGTGTTGATACGATTCAAATAGGGTGTTATGTCTTGGGTGATAATGTAACGGACAGCGATTTGAAAAACAGAGGCTTTATATATCAAATGGACTTGAATGAAGCATCTATTTCACAATGTAAGCGACGCGCCGAAGATTTGGGTAGTTCTTATTTTTTGGTGGGTGCGCCACAAACAAAATCGGCGCCAAATAATCGCGGTAGTTGTTGGATTTATACTGGTTCAGGCAAACCAAATATTAATGGCATAATGACATTCGATGAAAAAGGAAGCAAATGCCATACGATGTCAAACCAAGAAGACGACGAAGACCATTATTTAAAAAAATATACAACAACGAATCTGAAACGCATGTATGGAAAAAATACAACACTTCAATTTCCACTTAATCCGCCAAATCCTGAATGTGATCATACAACACGGAGTCGTTGTATATTTAAAGATTATCATCATATCGGCGGAGCAATTTGTTATCCCAAAAATTGGAATGGAAGGTGGGCGTATGGTGGTTTATATAATTACAGCAAACAAGACCTAAAAGGATGGTTACAGGCACTTCATGATCGTAATGCGGATGGTTTAGAACGCGCAGCTGTAAATGAATACATCGAAAAATGTAAGCGCACCCAGGGATACGAACTCTTAGATGATAATCCGCAATGGCGAACCAAAATTGTGCGGTCAGTTGCCCTGTATTCTCTTAAAACTGGCGGTCCAAACGGTGTGGATCAAGTGAATCGGGGTGGGCGCGGTTATGTTGGTCGCATCGCGTATATTGACCATAACGGCGAGAGGCATGACTACCCCGCATCCGCACTTTCGATGATGGCCCCATCAAAGGACCAAAATGGCATTACTCTCCCAGCCTCATATCTGAATTTGGGTGGATATGACACTCGTTCGACAGAAAGTTCGTATAATATCGAAGAAGCACAAACAAAAAAAGTAGAATTTACATATATGTATGGTCCGTGGATTACTGGTTCCGATGTTGTGACTTCAATTAAATTTTTAGATGATGGTCGGGCGGTATATATGATTCAAGATGATGGATACACTAAAATGGTTTCAGAAGATAATCAAGAGAAATATTATCAAGGTAATATATCAGATTTTAATCCAGCGAATTGGAATAGCTATTCCAATACCGGAGGCGGTAAATATTTATTAAAAAAAACCGGTAAATATGGAGTTTACAATATAGTTTCAAAAGGACAACCGATTTTAAGTAGTATGGACAAATGCCGTCAATTGTGTGACAACAGCGAAAAATGTGGCGGTTTTGTTTATACGAAAGGAAACGCTGGTGCCGATGGGAAATGCGAACTTAAAGACCGCGATAAAATGTATCCTGTTGGTTTGCGTGTAGCCGACCCGACGAAGCAGTTGATGCTGAAAGTACCGACAATCAACGAAACGATAAGCGATGAGGCATGTAAAGTCGGAAATGGAGCTTATACGATGATTAATAGTGCTCATTATGCGCATTATCCAGATACAGGTTCGATGACATCGAATACCAAATGTAATATTCGAGATATTATTCCAAAAGAAGGATCGTTGAAACCATCCAACTTGACGTCCATGTTTGGTGCGGTTGATAAAGCATTCGACGATACTAATAATAATACGGCCGAATATGCTAACCAAACTGCGGTTCCGGCACCGCAACCTGAAATGACCGGTACTATAACAGAAGGTATAACAGAAGGTATGACGTTAAAACAAAAAGATGATATTTTTTACACTGATGCTAGCAATAATTATGGACAAGCAATGAAAGGTGTTCAGGATAGTTTGGTGAAAATCGCAAATTCAAAATACCAGCGAGAGCGTCTTCTTGCGATGACCGAGGAAAGCAATAAGAATCTCATATCTGAATCCTATAAATTTATTCTTTGGAGCATTTTAGCAATTTTGGCAGTGATGGCGCTTTTGAAATTAAAAGAAATGTTTGGTGAAGACGACGCGGACGGGGATGGCGGGGATGGCATGGATGGTGGCGGACTTTTAGCAACAATACTCGGTTGGTTTGGTGTTAAAAGCGTAAGCACGAACGATATTCCAGACCGGACCGAAGATGTGAAATCGGCATTAAGTTCCGCAGGTCAACAACTGAGTGAGACAGGTACGAATCTTGCGACGGGCATAACCGAAGGCGCAGATAATTTAGTTAATTCTGCTAATAATATGGCGACGGGGGTCGTAGAAGGTGCGACGAATTTAGTGGATAAAGCCAAAGAAACCGCATCAAACGCGATTGACCAAGTCGGGACAGCGGCTTCTTCGGCAACATCGGCCATCGGTATCGGTTCAACTTCATCCGCACCAGCCGCAGCATCCTCTCCTACAACAGGCGGCCGTAAAACATCATCGGTTTCGAAGAGTAAAAAGAAATAATAATATAACGAGTATTTATGGATTGTATCACTACTCATTATAAAATGGTATATCAATTAAGTGAAAAAAATCAAATCTTGGTCGCATTATTCGCGATTGTGGTTTTATGTGCGGGGAAATTATTCAAAGATTATCTGTTTCGTCGGGGGTATGTTGAAGGTATGTTGGTTACTACGGAAACAAGCACGCAATTGAGGCGTAATGCTACGGCTGGAAGCTTCACAGCAGAATTGTATATGGTGGTTACGTTGAAAAGTGATCTGACAACGTCGCAGAATGCAATTCAATTATCATGGACTGGCAATCTTTCCAACAATGTAACTACTGATGGCACCGTGGGTAATGGCGACTATACCGCTACTGTTGTAAGCGGAACTACATCCGCCAGATTGACACCGAGCGTACCGATCGACAGCGTAAACACAGTTAGATTCGCGCCGGACATCATCATTAAGAAAGACTCTAAAATCCGTATCACCATAAAAAATGTGAGGATTCACCAGGTTATTACTGGTGGTAATGGGTTAGGCGCTAGAACACTTACATTTACAATTACACCATCGAATGGCGAATCCGCTCAGTCGAGAGATTTTAATATCCTACCCGCACTCGCAGCCGACGAGAATCAGTTTGTAGCATCGTCTTCCGCCACAACTAGCGAAATTCGAGACGCAATCCAAGGTATCAATACGCGTCTAGGAGGTGTGATATCAGATAGTGAACGAACCAACTTATTGAAAGCGAGGTCGGCACTTGTTACATTATTGGCTTCAACCTACGGAACAATTAAAGAAGCCGGTCAAGTATTTGAGTCGAACGCCTTGTATGAAGCACAACGAACCGCAATCAAGTTCATCGAGACAGAGAAAGAGCGTGCTGCTGCCAACGCAGGTTCTTTGAAACAAGATAATATGAATAAACGCCGCATGGCGCAAATCAATACATACTACACCAAGAATTATGAAGCCAATACCGAAGTCATGAAGAATATTATATTTATTTCTGTTGCGTTGATCATATTAGCGATTCTACGTAATAAGGAACTTATACCTGCGTCGATTAACACTTTAGGCATTATCTTCGTTCTTACGTTGGGAGGCATCGTTGTGGGAAAACAGGTGTTTGACATTATTCGTCGCAACGACCACGATTTTGATAAGTATGACTGGAATTTTAACGAGGATGAAATGAATCGGAAGCAACTTCTTCAACAGAATAGTGATCCCGCAAATCTCTCCGACATGGGAATGGGAATGGCGCCATGCTACGGACCTGGATGCTGCGATGTTGGAACAGAATGGGATGCTAACGCAAAGAAATGTATTCCAAGTATTGCTGGATTGAGCGGAACTGCAACATGGACGAATGCGTCACAAGGCACACTAACGCTGTCTTTGAAAGTGACAAATGCGTTAGCCAATCTAGATACGATTACGATCACGTTGCCGTCAGGTCTGTTTTCTGGAAGTTCCCTAGCATTATCTACTAGTAATAATAATAAATTTTCGGTCGCTTCCGGCTCCGCAATATCCACGTCAGCGCCTTTTACTCTGAGGGTTGATTCTGGTGGAGCTAGTGACTCAATTACAAAAGTTGTTCCTAATATTGTTATCACCGGTTTGGGTCTAGTTGCCAGCGATTATGATGCTACACGGTCAAAGATACTTAGGGTGAAATCATCAAAGGACGTGAATGAAGTTGGAATCCCTATCACTATCACCCCATAAACAATAAGTTGGATAATAGAAAATGTGTAAGATTATAATTGTGAATTATAATCTAACAAATATAGTAGTCTATGGGTATCGATTTTAACGATGCTGAGGGGATTGAACCCGAACTTTTAGAAAAAGCAAAAAATGGCGAAGCAACGATGAAAAACACAGTAAGCGCAGACGGAGATGCGATGAAGCTGACAAATCGTGGGGGAGGAGGGGGAGATGATAAACCAATAGAGGAAGTGATACGAGATTCAGAACAAAATCTAACAAAAGTTCGACAAATTATATCGCAAGGTGGGTTTTCTGGACCTGAAAAGGATAAATATGATCTAAGTCTAGCTCATGCTGAATGGGTTCATGCGCGAAATATTGAACGCAAATGTGATAATGATGTCCGAGAAACCAGCGTGAAATATACGGCGCTCGTGAATGGAAAGGCGCAAACCCATGAAATCAATAAGGCGCATAATGTTTGGAAAACAAAACGGGAAGAATGTAAAAAAATAGATTCAAAATTATTGGAGACAGCAAATAATTACATCGAGGTGGATCGACGTGTGCGTAATAATAATAAGGCGGCGGATGAATATCCAGTCACGTTTTCTTCTTCCTCGACAACGACGCGCGAGAGATTTCAGGTCGCGCGGGGTGCGGATGGGTTGAGTGGCAATATAGACGGTGAAAACGTCGAAGGATTTACTGGTATCAAAGAGGGGTTTGATTTTTATAATGGGGCGGCATATGAAGATACTGGCGCTAACGCCCAAACGGTGGTGACCGCAGCATCTGGAACAACACCCGCAGTGATGAAATTTAATGTGCGACTTCCGCAATATAGTGATAGCACACGCAGCACAAGTGTCGATAATGAAGGAAAAACCGCCACAATTCTTCCATGGAAAGAATATTATGACGATTGTGATACAGCTCATACAGGTGTCGACGCCACAGCGGCAAGAACCAGATGTAAAAATGCAAATATCAAAAAGGATGAATATATCAAAACGATCAATCATGAATTTGATCGCGCAGATCGATTATTGAATATACTTTATAATATTCAATTGAAAAGCTCTTTTCGTGGTAATCCAAATTATCTTGAACCAAGGGACGTGAACGCCATCCTCGAAAATCAAAAGAAAAATATTGCGCTCAATAAACAGAACGCACTATACGATTATGACGAATATAATAGTCTATCTTTTTACGAAGATTTGGTAATGTTTCTTTATTATGCGGTGTTTGCTATTTTCGTGATTATGTCTTTGCGAGACTTTTTTTCATCAAGTGGTGCTTACGATAAGCGCAATATTGCGATATTGATATTGCTCGGTCTTTATCCAAAATACATCTTACCGGTTGTATTGTGGATATTGAACGGTCTCACGCGACTCGGCGAAATTCTTGGATTAAAAAATATACGATTTTGGAAATCAGCGGAATGAATCGATGTCAATAATGTGATTACACCCAACTGAAACATTCACGAACTGTCTTCATCGTCATCGTTGTTTATGATGTCTTCTTCATCATCATACACAATCTTACATTTACGCCAACCCTTTTGTGTTAGTTTTCCGAACTTCTTTGTCATGAAATCATATAACTCGTTGGCTTTCGGAACATTCTTACCATGTTGAACAAGATACCATTTTTTGAATTCCTCATATGCTTCCGTTTTCTTAATATAGGTGTCTTCATCAGCGACACGAATCTTGTCACGCATGAACTCCGAGAGATAATCCTGAGTATTGCGATACTTATTGCTACTCGCAGTCACCGCAGCACATGTGCGGACCTTACCATCCGTTTCAAATGCTTTCTTCACGAGCATCGCCATGAATACATTTACCCATGTCTTGATTTTGATATCGAGATTCTTGTCGATCAAGAACTGGTATGGCTCCTCCGGATCGTCTGATCTCGGATCTTCGCAGAATTTCGATTTATAAGGACACAGACGAATGCGGCGCCATGTTCCGTCATCATTGCTTTTGATATCAAAGAGGACATTCGTGCAAACAACCAGCTTGAACTGCGGAACGAACGTGATCGTATTTTTGAAGAGTGCGCGGGCAGTCATATCATCACCACCGGTGATTTCTTTCAGAATACCTTCATTAATGCGGTCGCCTTTCGTCGGTTCCTGCATCACCGCATATCGCACACCTTTGAGAACAGCGAGTTCTGGTGAAGCACCGCCAATCATCGCGCGTTTTTGTGTAACTGCTGTGATCGGAAGAACTGCTTTGTATTCACCAAGACATGCAGACATCAGTTCGATGAGTTTTGATTTCCCGTTACTACCTCCGCCAATATAGATGTTGAAGGTTTGTTCGCGGTTCGTCCCGATGAGTGTTGATGCGAGATGTTCCCACATATACGTTCGAAGTTCTTCTTCGGGGAATAACTGCGCCATAAACTCGTTGATTTCATCGATATGTGTGCGATGACGGTCCGTGTCAAGCGGTATATAGTCGATTTTCGTTGTCTTCGAAAGATTGTCGTCTGGTTGGCCACGGCGAAACGTCTTTGTCTTGAAATCGATGACTCCGTTCTTGAAACATAGCAGCTCAGGACGGGTGTCGATCTTCTCTTCGAAGTCTTTATCATAGAACTGCTCACGCACCTCGCGCATAATATTATTTTTGAAACTCGTCGTCTTTAATTTTGTGCAAATATCTACGATACGTCGCGACCTTTTGCGCGCAGATGTGTATTGGTCTGATGTCGGATCCAGGCCGGAGGTTAGATCCATAATCTCGCGGTGTTTTTTCGTGTAAATGTCGTGCATGTCTTTGGAAATGAGCGCACGAAGCGAGTTACCTTGATCACATTCTACCCAACGATTCTTGTCGAACTCATACCACTGGTTGTCTTTCACACTTACGCATACAAACCGGTCCTTGAAAATCGTGTATAGAACTGTTGCCAGATCTACATCCGTCGAAGCATCATTCGTTGTTTCATTACAAATTGTTTGGTGGATGAAGTTGTCGATGGTTTCATTTCGAATACGCGTATATTCTTCTAAGCAGTCATTCTTTGCCCAATACATGATGGAACGACGCGTGAGACCATCTGGACTATACGGAAATCCACACCATGTGTCGTAATGCTTCATGATATCGGTATAAGCAAACTTAGCAGATTTAGCGCTGAACAACATCCAGGTAAGGAAGAGTTTATCACTCGTGTTATGAAGCGCTAAGCCCACGCGCAACCACCGATCATACGGGTCGAAATACTGGGATGGAAGAGCCATCGTATAATAATGCGTTTCACGGATTTCGTATTCTTTTGGTTCAAGCATATTCAACATGATTTCAGCCGCCATCGTAAGCTCAGAATGATTCGTTATTTTGTCCATCATAATCGAACCGTTGTGTGATAATAAAGCATCACCAGGACCTCTGCCACCAGAACCAGAAAGCCCGCCAGTACCCCCTGTTACAACCAAACGAATACGTTTTCCTCCATCCGCGCCTCCATTTGCGCCGTTTCGTCCGCTGGCGGCGCCTCTTTGTTGATTCAATATCGCATCATATTCTGCCTTCAACGCGGTGTTGGTTGGTCGTAATGCGAATGTTGCGTAATCTATATCGATTGCTCCTGGGGTGCCACTCGGCGCGGTCTGAACCGAAAGTTTCGCGAAATTCTCTTTTACGTTGAATTTACACGTTTCTTCTTCTCGGCACATCCACTCATGATCATCGTCATCGGGGTCACGTATCATAACGAAATGATACTTCAACATGTAGGCTTTATGTCCTGGCTTTCGCGATCCGTATAACTGCCAGTTTGTGTGGCCGCGTGAGATTCCTTCGTCAAGAACGTCATTCCACGTGTTTGTGATCGGTAGGTCTGTCCATATTTCGGGGAGCTCTTTCAGCATTCGCGAACGTAACATGCGCTGGATCGGCCGATCTACATTTGCGCCAATAATCATATGGATTCCATCTTTGGTAACATCATCCAACTGATTCACGTCACTCTTTTCAAAGATGTAAATAGGAATTTGGGCATCGGTAGGAATTTCTACTAATGTTTCCATCGTTTGGATATAAGACTGAATCATATCCAAAACGTGTTCTTTTGAATGTTGGCGTTTGGTAATACTGGTATCATACCTGAAATCAAAATCCACCGTAATGATTCCTCGTTCTGGATTCTGTTTTTCTGTGAGGAATTCCTGCTTTCCATTTTCGAATACATGTGTATAATATTTCTTCCAAAACACGGGCAAGATCGCTGGCGGAATCGTATAAACACCGCCATGAACATTCAGCGTCTTGTCGCCAATCCTTGTATGCGTATAAGCTTCGCCTGGTTTTGAAATGTGGTGTTTCATAAATTGTTCATAGGTCATACCAGCACAAAGCGATTGATATGACGCCGTAGTATTCACATCGGTTGTTGTCATTAAAAGTTCTTCGTGGGGTATCGTGTCTCTTGTAAAAACTAATTTGGTAGGGACAAGATTCAATTTTGTTTCAAGATATGAATTGAAAAATGTAAAACCTCCGGTCTATATATTCCAAAGGTTTTATCTCTAAATCTGATCCCCCAAAAATGGTCCCTTTAAATTGGGATTCTAAAAAATAGGCGAAAAAGGGGGATGCTTTTCTGGGTTGGTTCATGTGGTAGCATGCGGTGCGGGACTTTTGGAAACAACGAATTATACCGCGATGTGAGCGTTTAGGATTGGGTGGGGTGTTCGGGGTTATTTTGTGATGATATGTCGTGTGGCGATTAAACGCGATTGTATGATGGTGAGAGGTGTGTGTGTGTGTCAGGTATGGGAGGCTGCGGTATCATATGTATTTTGAAATTATCCTCGTTCATAGAACCGGATTCCTTCGGAATTCACTCTTTTCAGCCAAAAATATTCCGTTCAAAATGAGTAATTTGTAAAGTTTGGATTCTTGGGAATCGGGAATTCATGTTTCGACAACAAAACCGCCGAAAATATTTCGTTCAAAACCAAATAATCCAATTAAAAAATGTCCAATTTAGCCCCCCTAATTTTGGACATTTTTGGGCCGTCCAAAAAATGTCCATTTTGCCCTTTTCGCGTCGTCAATTTTAAACACGAAATGCGAAACATCAAAAAAACGGGTTTGTGACCATTATGCTCTCAAAACGTGTTTTTGACCCTAAAAAACTGTGACTGAACTTTTTTTGGGGGTCGGCGACCGCGTCCATTTTGGTGGTATATTTTATGGACATATTTTAGGACAAAGGTAAAAAAATGGTAAAAAAAATGAGTGAGTCATTAAATGGTAAAAAAAATGAGTGTTTTTACGAGTGCTTAATTTGTGACTTCAAATGCTGTTATAAAAGTAACTATGAAGCGCATCTTTCCACACAGAAACATAAAACGATGGTAAAAAATGAGGAGGTGTTACCATACCCCATAATACCGTGTAAAGAAAAAATGAGTAATAATATTTGTAAATATTGTAATAAACAATACGCTCACCTTTCTGCGTTAAGTCGTCATAAGAAAGTATGTTCGAAAATCCCAACAAATCAACAACAACAGCAAACGATGGTCACACGCGACGAATTCGATAAGTTAGTGGGGTTGATTCAAGAAATGAAAAATAACAACAACGATTCACAATCAACAATATCGGAAGATAATATAAAAGTAAGTGTTAGCGATCTTCAAAATACGATTGTTCATACAACAAAATGTATGAAGGATATGTTGATGATGATGATGACGAGTTCTCAGTTACAGAATAAAATAATAGAAATTTCGAGTAACAATAATGAAGAGACTCAATCATCGTTACACGCACATATTCCTAGTGGAATCGCAGTAAACGGCGACCATAACACATTCAACAACAATACGACTAATACTATGACTAACAGTAACAACAAGACATTCAACATGAATATGTTTCTGAATGAAAAGTGTAAAGATGCGATGAACATGAAGGATTTTGTGGATTCTATTCAGTTGAACATGACCGACCTGGAAAATGTCGGTAGGCTTGGCTATGTCGAGGGAATGTCGAATATATTGATTGACAATCTCCAGAAAACGGATGTATATAAACGACCGGTCCATTGCAGCGACGTGAAACGCGAAACCTTGTATGTGAAAGAGAACAACCAATGGGAGCGTGATGGCCCTGATCATGCGAAAATGACAAATGCGGTTCTAGCGGTTGAACATAAAAATGTAGTCCTAGTCAACGAATGGGCAAAGGCCAATCCGCGGTGTTTAAATAGTCACACCCGAGAGAATGATAAATATATCAGGTTGTCTAAGATCGTAACAGACGGAGAGAAAGGCGGGAATATCGATAAGGTTATACGGAAAGTAGCAAAACAAGTTACTATCGAAAAGGACCAAAAACAAATCGAAGATGCGTGTGCATAAAAATACATAAAAACAATCATGGTGATTACTGTAAATTACGCCACACACACAAAATGACAGACGAAACCACCACCACCAAAGTCGTGATACCCAAAGAAACAGTCACGCGCCTACTTCGCGATATTCGTGATGTAATGACTGATCCAATGTTGCGCGAATGCGGTATCATGTACCGTCATAGTGAGACAGATATGCTTACTGGATATGCGTGTATTGTTGGCCCAGAAGATACACTCTATTTCGGCGGATATTATTTCTATGTCTTTAAGTTTCCTACGAATTATCCACATTCACCACCCGCGGTTAGTTTCATAACAAATACCGGAAATATACGGTTTCATCCGAATTTTTACGCCAACAAGAAAGTATGTGTTTCTATTGTGAATACGTGGCGGGGCGAGCAATGGTCCGGTTGTCAGAATATTCGCTCGGTTTTAATGACATTTCAATCGTTATTAGATAAAGAACCGCTTCTTCATGAGCCAGGTATTCGAAAAGAACACAGCGATTTCATAAAATATCACCAAATGGTTGAGTATTATAATTATAAATTTGCATGTTTGACGTTATTGAAGGAGCTGACAACACACGTCAGCATCGAGCCGCCACTTGTGGCCGATTTTAAAGAGTTTATGATTACAACGTTTCGAGAGAATAAAGAACGAATACGAGAGATTCTGGCCGAACGTTTGAAACAATACCCTGAACGTAAATCTATATATATTGGATTGTATGGCGGTATTCATACAGCCGTTGCTTATGATCTAGTTATGCATGAATATAAAAGTGTAGTTGATATGGTTGGTCCAGCCCAGCCCAGCCGAGCCCAGCCATAACGTTTTGACGTGTGTAAGGTAAGTATTATAATGTCGACCAGCTGCCTTAAATTGAAATTAAATAAATGTATATGTATACAATATAGTCGATTATCGATAATTAAGGGAAGCAAATGCATTTCTGTTCTGTATGCGCCAACATGTATTATATCAGTATTACTCCTGAAAACGAACTCCAGTATTACTGTCGGAACTGCGGGAATATCGACAATACGATTGCGGCGGAAAACATTTGTGTTTCAAAGGTGAATATAAAACACACTACTACACAACAGTCATTCTCTCAGGTCGTGAATAAATATACAAAATACGATCCGACGTTGCCTCGTATTCACACGATACGTTGTCCAAATGATGAATGTCCCAGTAATACGTCGGCGTCAGGGAGCGATGGAGGAGAAAAAAAATCGAAAAACGAAATCATTTATGTGAGATACGATGATACAAACCTCCGGTATGTTTATTTATGCGCAAAGTGCGATAAAGTATGGAATACCGAACAGCAATAAATTGAAACATAATAAAGTGTGATTAATATATATATATACACTTTATGATGTCAAGTGGAATACCGAGTTTGCCAAAAAAACAGACGCGTGCGGAATCAGCCGACGTCGATTCCGAAAATGAAGAGACCCCGAATATTCAAGAAGAAGAATCTGATGTTGAGTCGAGCGACGCCGGCTCAGAAATAAACGAAAGTGACGATGATGAATCCACAACTGGAACACTTACATCAGGTGGTGATGATAGTGACGAAAACGAAGAGGGAGGCGCAGCATCGGATAGTGGTGATGAAGGTGCGCAAGAAGGAGATGCTGATGATGATGTAGCAAGAGGATCAGCCGCGGCGAAAAACAAGAAAAAACGCTCAGCAACGTCATCGGTACCTGGTCGTAAAAAAAATATGGAAGATGATATGACGTTACTGGGGGTTCCTCATGGTATCCAGTTTGATGATGACGATGAGGACGAAAGCTCGGACGATGATCGAGATAGCAGCGAATATTTTCAGAAACTGACACAAAGTGTTCATGAAAGCTATATCGATACATATCATCCGGAATCGATGTCTCATAATTACGATGAAATTCAAACTCTTGCGCGAGTTGTCCGAAATAGTGCTGGTGTAATCGTGGATGATTTACATCGTACGATCCCGATTATGACGAAATACGAAAAAACAAGGATATTGGGGCAGCGGGCCAAACAACTGAATGAAGGATCGCCAGCATTTATTAAAATTGACTCGACAGTTATAGATGGGTATTTGATTGCGGTGAAAGAGCTCGAACAAAAGAAAACACCATTCATCATTCGCCGTCCTTTACCTAATGGTGGTTCCGAATACTGGCGTGTTCAAGATTTAGAGATATTGTAATGACCATTCCACACACACACACAAGGCGATCTCAATAATTATCAAAGATGAATTCTGGGTCACCTGTAATCTCTCGAAGTGCCTGGGTAATATATGCTCGTTCTACCGCGTCGGCTTCATAATAGTTCCAATAGTTGTCTTGAAGTGTCAGGTTATTTTTTATTGACATGTTGCCAGCTATCGTGATATTTGTAAAATGACTGATGATGCACTGATGAACCGAGTTTGGATAATTGTTTTTACTAGTCGATATAATAATTTTTGGGTATTATACCAAAATTAGGTCTGTACTTGGTTCGTGTATAGAAACTATCTATTGATGAATTGGATGACGAATTTGTCATCGGTGATCGCGGATTTGAAATGTCATCAAATGAATATGGACTACCATCATCACCGCTTATACTGTTGCTGCTACCGCTTCTGTCAAAGCCGCTGGCTGACCGGATATTTTCATATCCGATATCTTTTGTAATAAAACAACAGCCGTCGCGGCACAAACAGCATTTGAAATAGTTTGTGAAAGTAGTAAAAAAATGATCTGACATCTTTTTACTATACCTTTGTATTATACATTTATTATATTTTTACCCCATTATGTGTGTTAACATTTCCAGCGTTTTCCACATTCAAGGCATGTGACGAATGTTGTCATCGGTTCATCGGCCGACCGGGTTTGAAGCTGGTAGTATGTGCATTTCTTAGATTTACATTTGTTGCATGTGAAATTATCAGTAGATGCTTCAATATTTGGTTCATATTTTTGTTTGTCACGTATTTTCTTGTCTTCGATCAACTTTTTCCATTTTTCAGGACAAATCTCTTGATGCGTCATAAACGCGATTTCGTGTGATTTGATATTACCAGAAAGAACCGCACTAGATACGTCTGGTTTCTTCAAATTAATATACACCGAACGCAAACGGTCAATATACAGCGTCACGAAGAACGTGTTTGACCATTTTTTCACGATGTTGTTCTTTGATGCGTGTTGAATCGTCCAGTTGAATATTCCTTTTTCGATATTCGTGGATATTGTATCGATGTCATGACATGTTTGCGCCTCACCATTCGTCAAAATACTCGTAATCCGCTTTCGGATTTCAGCGCGGAACTGGTCAGGATACTCAATACTTTCAATATTTGACATGGTCTATTGTATAAAATAGAATAGATTTCTTTATTCAATTTTTTACATATATTCCTCCTCGCTTAATTCCTTTTCATTTTCTTGTTCCGTCGGAGGCTCTTCCACACCCTTTTTTGTTTTTTTAGACTTAGTTGATGATAGGCCTGTATGTGCCGAACCAGACGCAGACGCAGACGCAGACGCTGATTTTTTAATTGTTCCAACCGGCTTCTTAGTTGATGTTGATTTCGCGATCTTTTTTTTCGAAATTGTTTCGACTTCGTCCGGATCGATATCGACGTCGCCGTCGCCGTCAGCAACCGCCTCTGCATGTGTGTCGGCATCTGAATCATTTAGAGAATCAGATGGCGGTGTTTGTGATTCAGTATCAGTTTCTGTAATGAATTCGCTTTCAGTCGATTCTGACTTGTTTTTCTTTCCGCTGCCTTTTTTGGATTTTCGTGACTTATTCCAACGATCTTCACTATCATCATCCACGACAAACCCATCTTTCAAATAACCGTTGATTGTTTTTTTATAAGCAGGCACAAGGTCCAATTCGTCAATTTCATTTTCATCTTCAACTGCTGTTGCGGCAAGGTCTTCAAACCCTCCAAATAATCGCTCATAAATAACATTCCATATTGTGGTAGTCAAATTAACCGCATGTTCGCTGTCCATACGCGCAACCAAAGCAATATTTCCATAATAGATAATCTCATCAACCGGAGGCGGCATCTCATATTTATTTTCATTCCCGGCACGTCCGTCGGTTTTCGCCCAAACATCGACATAAATATATTTTGGAATGACATCTTCATTATCCATATTAAAAGTGAATTTCTTCTTATTTTTGTATTTATAGGTATGGTAACAACTGAATCCATTATGGTTACGATAGCCGCATTTTTTGGATAGTAATATCGTTAATTCTTCCAACGTGGTTTCATTTTCTGGTTCAACCACCGCTTCTGAAAGTGTTCCTGTTTTTGAAACAATAACAATCGTAGTAGCACTCTTTTTGTATTTTTTTGACTCTCCTTTGGTCGTACTCATGGATGATGATAAGGATGATGTTAATGCCGTAGGTGTATTATACTATTGATATATTTCTATATTGTTTATCCACCATATAGATGTGATATAAACATACATCACGCGGTATATACATACGATGACGAGCACGTTCCGAAGTCAAAGAAAAAATCAAAATGCGCGTCAAGCAACGATGATATCTGGATTAAGCACAATTTATCGCAACCAGACGATTACTCATTCCATACAAACACATCAACAAACAGAACCACGTATTTTTCTACTTGATACGACATTAGAAGAAATGAATCAGATGTATTCAAAGATACACAATATTATTGAAAAAGGTCGTCTTCGCCCAAAAGGAACTGAACTTTTTTTTGTATCTAAAAAATACGAGACGCTGATTATCAGCGAAGACGCAATCTATGAAATCGTGTATGCGCCGCGACCAAGAAACAACGACATCATGAATCGCGAAGTCGTAAATCCATGTCTCTTGGAAAGAATTCCAGTTGATGGAGAAGTCACTACAATCGTCATATCGAATGACGAATCCGGAAAACAAGATAAATCATTCGTTGTCCCGTTACTTGTTGATGAAAGTTATTATAAATTGACGAACCGAAATGTAGAACCAGATACTACAACTATTAGCGGTTCGTATATTTCTCCGAATCATACCCTCATTCAACACACGAAAATAGTTGTAAAACTTCATCCAAAATCGTTGAATTCATTTGTTTTCATTATGAATGAAACCGAAACCGAAGTGCTTGATTTTTATTTCATCACAGAAAACGGTATTATCGGAAAATCCAAGGAAAAAATCACAAAAACGTGTAAAGATGATATAATATCGTTTATCGATCGCTTCAAATTATGTTCGTAATATACACATGAATACAATATATACTATTCGTAATGTTGTGGTTAATTCAAAATATTCTTTTTTCTATTAGTTTAATTGTAGTTATACATTATTTGTACATCTATTTTGAGACAACGCTTACTGCGCCAAAGGTAAAAGATCTGATCCATTGCCCAAAACAAAAATATAAGTCATTATTTGATACAATAAATAAGAATTTAGACAAGGATAACCTTTCCCAAAAGGGTCGAAATTTAGGAGGAGATGGCTCCGAAACGGTGGTCGGGGGGATTAGTGGTGAGCGAACAGAAGTTGGACTCTTGCCGAAAAATTATAATGACCCACCGGGAAATATACAACCACCGAATGATGATCACAATAGTATGAAAACTGATCTGAAAGCATTTTTACGAGGTATCGGATTGAAATCAAAATCAAATACGGAGTCATTATTTCGAGCAAGTTATGAAACGAGTTAAAGGCAACTGTATATATACATATACGCAGCAGTCATCAGACGAATGTTAGCTCAACATAATTCACGTCACAATAACACGTTCGCCTACCGTCAGAATCAACCAACAACACGTGTATTACATCAGAATGATTCCGATTCATTATTATCGAATTTTCCGTCTACGAGACTTTCTTATGAAGTGTCTATTCATAAGAACGACACACAATATGCCGCGGTGAAGGATCAAACCAATTATACATATTTTATTCTTCCAAAAGGAAAACGATGTATTGCGTGGGCTACGGAATGGAAACGTAATCGAATATTTGTTATTATTGATATTCAGCGACCGAATTATCGCCGTGATCATCATCAACAAAATGGAAATAGAGGAGGCGGTTTGATGAACGACAACGAACGACCGTTCATTCGTAAGTTTTATCAAGAAAACGGTTGGTGTCCCGGAAAAGTTACCATATACGATGCTTGTTTTGACCGCGAACTCGTATATGGAACGGTTTTTGGCGGCGTGATGTTTCGTAATAAAACCACCGAAACCCCGTTATTTTCTATTCATACGATTTATTGGTATAAAGGTAATCCTATCCCGCCTCTTTCAGGGCTTGGACATATCGCATTATGCGAAGAATTGTTTTACCAAAATAATATTCGCCAGATTTCTTATACGAAGGAAAATAGTGTAATATTTGGCTTGCCGGTTTTGTGTAAATCGGAACATGATGCTGAACGTATTGCGTCGCAACTTCCGTATGAGATATACTCGATACAATATCGTTCGATTCGAAATACACAAATATTTCAGGTTTTGATTCAAGCAAACAACCAGGAATGTATCGGTGATACCAACAAAATAGAGACGACGACCACCCGGTCTTCTCAACGACGCACATCTGATCATCATCAGCCGTACCCACCGCCGCCGAACCCACCCCAGCCGAACCCGAACCCGAATCCGATGTCAAAGAAGTTATTTGTCCCATCATCAGATGATATGCTTACAAATATTCAAGCGGTATTTATCGTGAGGCCAAATTTACAAAACGATATATATGAATTATTTGTAATGCCAGATACATATAGAGAACGCACCATCAGCAAAGTCGGAAGCGTAGAACCCATTTTTCATAACTTTGCGCTTATTCCGAGCTTTAAAGCTAGTGTTTTTATGAATCGACTATTTCGTAATATTAGTGAAAATGAACGGCTTGATACGATGGAAGAAAGCGAAGACGAGGCCGACTTTGAGAATATAGAACCAGATAAATACGTTACACTTTCGAAAGAATGTATTATGTTATGTCGGTTTCATAAACGATTCTGTAAATGGGTTCCAGTCGAAATCTCCACGAAAAATGAAATTATCACACAGCAGCAGGCCAAACAACATGAGATTCGTTATGTAAATCATTATAGTCGAATGAGATGAAATCAGCATAAACGTAAAACACTACTTTATTATAGCAGCAAAGCTCTATTGTTATGAAACCGCCAGTTTTCTCGACATCTATGTCAATCCATAACATATTCCGTTCATCACAAAATCCTGTTTTACAAGAATGGAAACGACAACTTCCGACAATTCGCCCTTGTTACGCTTTGTCACATCGTTCGACACAGCACACAATCTCTCTTATGCGTGAATATCGTATTCCGATGTTGTGTGAAACACCTGGTCAGGTGAGCGCAGTAAATGAATATACACTAACCATCGAAAAAACGCGTTTTGGCGGGAATGAATATATCGCGCGTAAATTATCTGATATGCCGACGATTGATTCAGCGACACCATTCTGGATCTATACCAAGATATCCGACGACGGAATTGAAAATTCACGACGAATGTTTGAACATATATGGGCGCATAAAAATATACTGCGAGGCTTTGTGTTTAATATTGATAACTTCACGGATTCAGCGCGAGGTTCGATCCCACCATCGTTATATAGCTATACGGTTGCGATCAATTACATCGTACGAAATATGACGCGCCCGTTCGAAAGTGAGTATGGTATTCAAACTCCATGTATTATGATGGACGGAAGACGCCATATTACGCGTATCGAACATTTAGAACAGTTGAAAATGAATATAGAACCGGTTATATCGACATCGAAACAAATCGAGTTACAGTTGATTGTAGATGATTTATTTGACAGAAGTGATAAATAATAACAACAATAATAATAATAATAATATCTACGTGTATATATATTCAATCATTCAGAATATGCAACCTGAGGAACCTCTTAGCGGCGGCGGCAAGCGTAAAATCATGTTAAAAGACCATCACATGAATCTTCAGCCTTCCGCACCGATCAGCGGTCAAAAAATCAAACGTGTAAAACCGTTTTCAATCAAAGACCCGTCAAAGTATTTAGAACGATTGCGTTCATCTCCTTGCCGGTCAAAATCACAAAAGAAGTGTAACAGCAGTAAGCTTCGTGGAAGCTGTAAGTATGCTCGTGGCGCGAAGCGTTCTTTCTGCCGCAGACGTTCGAATAAGAACTACCGGTCGTAATATCATAGTAATAATATCACATTATATCATAGAATATAATGTCATATTTGCGTTCTAATCCTCTCGCTGAACATAATTCAGGTATCGCGCTGTCAAGTAAAGATGTTCCCCAAAATGGCACCGGTAATATGTATCAAGGTCAAGGCGGTCGAGCGTTCGTTCAAGGCGGTGGTGGTATGAGTCAGTATCACTCCTTTAATCCTGGTGTATCCGAATCAGATTCAGCCTATGCTCGCGGTTCATATGCGCCAGTAACTGTTGGTATAAATTCAGTCGCTACGGGTTGCGTTAGTGGTGGTTCTACTCGCCGAAAAAAATCGTCGTCGTCGGCGTCCGTATCGCGTCGTCGCAGCTATCGTCGTAACCGTCGTGTAACGAAATGTAAGAAATGTAAGTGTGATATTATTATTAGCATTGGTGGCACTCGTCGTCATTCAAGGTTCTGTAAGCACAAGTGCTGTAAAAGGTCGAAAACCGGCCGTCGCACGTATCGACAACAAGGCGGAAACAGCGGTAATTTCGCGAATGCCGCTTATTCAATCGGAGGTCCGGGAACAGAAGTAACTCCTTCAACGACCGCATTAGCAAATCCAGCACCTTATACCGCTTACAATAGCTGCCATCCGGTGATGTAACGCTGGTTCCATTTCACTCTGGTTCCGTTCCGTTCCATTCCATTTCACTCTGGTTCCGTTCCATTCCATTTCACTCCACTAACTGAATCAAGCATTTCCCATTCGTCTTCGGAATGGTTGATTTCATCCTAGATTTCGCGCTCACTTCTGTTGTAACCGAGAGATTTCCTGTTTCTTCATCAATTTCAATAATGTCGGCATCCGCCAACGCGGCTTCTTCATCTTCTTCAAGTTTGCTTGCTTTCGCGTTTTTCGCCGTGACAGCAGGTGGCTGGTATTTCACCGTCCATGCGTTCTTGTAATACCCCTCCGTATCTGTCATAATGATACGGTATTTTTGTTTAATATAATACGTTTGGCGTTTCAGCCACTGGCTTCGGAATACATCCTGAGGGTCGATAATATCGATAACGAGAGGTGACGCATGTTTCACACGCAATATCCGACCCACCGATTGACAAACATCCGTTTTCGGCGAAGCCATAATAAGTGTAGTTAATGTCTTAATATCCAACCCCTCCGACGCCATCGCGTATGTTGCGATAATGACCTTTTTGCTCTCGCTCAGTTTTAGCGCGGCTTCTTTCATTCCACCAACATAATACCCCACCGTCGCTATTTTACGATGTTCGATCGCATCATGGAAATACTCTAACAACGACCGATTATGTGCCAATATCATCACTTGTTGATCAGGGTTTGTCCTCAGCTCATTCTGTAAAACGTCCAATATAAATTCGCTTCGTCGATTGTAATTACACACCTTAGAAATCATCGTGCTAAATTTAGGGTTGCCTCGATAGTCATATTCCGTTTCGTTGAATTCCGCGTCGTCCACTTTATATTGAATTCCCTTCACAACCACCGCATGGCTTGTCGTGTCATTTTTCTCTTTATGAACCACTTCACCGAGGAAATATTTGAATACTTTCGTAAGACCGTCTTTGCGCACCATCGTGCCGGACAATCCCAACGTATATTTGGTAACGACTTTCATCATACAACGACAAAACACTTCTGCTGACATGTGATGACATTCGTCATAGACAGAGAGACCAAACGTGTTGAATAAATCTCTGGGATACTCCTTCATTGAAAGTGATTGAAGCATCCCGATGACAATATCTTTATCGTCGATATCCACAATTTGTCCTTGTATCATTCCGACACGCGCTGCGGGTAAGAACTGCTGAATTCTCTCGATCCACTGATTCAAAAGGAAACTTTTATGAACGATAACGAGTGTTTTCATTCGAAGTCGAGAGATTATATTTAGAGCCATGACTGTTTTTCCTTTTCCTGGATCAACATCAAGCAACCCGCCCCCTCCCATTCCCGCATTTTCGGGCCGTGTTACCTGATGAATATATTTATCCACGATTACATTCTGATATTCACGCATCTCTCCGGCGAATACGAGAGATTCACTTACGCTGCTGCCTGGTGGGATTCGCGTTTCTTCGGGAAGGCCATATATTTTTGTTCCATAAAACCGCGGAATATATATCTTTTTTGAGCATTCGCGGTAAATCGGAAATTTAGGGGGTTGAACTGGTGCTTTAGGAACATACGCGCCAACCGTGAGTTCATCTCTCAGCAATTTCAAATCATCAGCGTCCATACAATCTTTGAGAAGCGTATATCCACGAGGTCCATAATACGAGACAGCCGCAGCCGCAGACGCAGAAACAACAACGGCCATATTTTGTCCGATGGGTGTAGTTATAAAATAGAATGTTCGAGAGATTTCAATTCTATATGATATTAGTTTTAGAATAATATATTCTATACTAATAATAACATTCTATCTCTTTTATATATAATAAGCAAATGGATACCTTTCGCACGTTGATGCGTGAAGAGAAGCAACATGAAATGGTGATTTTCGTTCTTTTGATTTTGTATATCGTTTTCACGCCGTCTGTTCCTCCTGCGCTTGCCGAATACGCTGAAAGCACAACTGGTCAAGTCATCGTCGTTATTCTCGCGATTACGCTCTTTTTAAGCACAAATCCAGTTGTCGGTATTTTAGGCTTTTTGGCTGCTTATGAATTTATTCGTAGGTCCAGCCGCGTGACCGGTGTTTATGGTATTGAGACATTTTCTCCAACTGAACAGAAGAAGCAAGAAATTATGACTGCGATGAACCCTGCGCCGGTGAAGACACTCGAAGAGGAGCTTGTGGATAGCTTAGTGGTGATCTCTCCGAATGATGAAAATAGCGGTCTCTCGGACGGCGGTTCATTCCAACCGGTTCTTGGAGAGCTTCATGGCGCGGTTGAACCCGACTATACTGGCCCGATCTAACACACAGACACACCAATGCCGTCGTAATAACATTGATGCATAATCATACCCTATTGAATATGTATCAACGACAAATTACCAATAAGTTTCGAAGTTATTCAAAGGTCCGCGACCCACGCCGCCGCCGCTTTGACCAACTACTTCACCTGCGCCACTAACACGATTGCCGATGCGATTAAAAATAAACCGGAACATATAGAATAAAATTGCTGCGATAATGAGACCAACAAGCGTCCCGATCAGCGTTCGAAAAATGTCATTTTGTAAAATGGTTTCCCAATTTAAACCAAATTTATTTAAATCCAACTCGGCCAAACTTCCGAGCTCACCATTATTCGCAGATTGTTGATATAAAACTGTTCCGTCTTCACCAGTTGGATTACATTTGATATAAATATCACCATTTCCTTTGGCGTTGTTGGCGCCGCGTTTATTGTAATAATACATGTTTTTCGGCATTCTATTTTCGCTGATAGGCCCTGTCTTGGTGATCGCAGAATCTCTCGATGAGTCGGTTAAACTCGCCAACGAATCGCGAAAGACCAAAATCGCGTCCTTCTTGTGATAAACGATATAGTTATATACCCCTGTGTGCTGTGGTAATAAATGCCGGCCAACATACGTAAAAAACCCCTCTTTTGGTATTAGGTTGCCTAAATTGAAGTTATTCACATCAGAAATATATTTGCCTCCACTGCTAGACCGACTAGGTAAATTCTGTAATATTGTATTCATGATATCAGAACTTTGACGACCACTCCCATTTCCAATATTGATAGGGATACTTACGATCAAGTTTCGACCGTCTGCGCTTGAATGATACGCAAGTATTTCTGCGTCTGCTAGTGCGCCATCGTAACGATGTAATGATGGTTGATGAATATGGATATGCTCAACTTTGTAATCAACCCCGTTGTATCTTGCTGGATAAATTCCGCCGCTGCCGCTATCATATGGAATACGCAAATAAGATCCTTTATGAAACACATTACATGTGCTTGTGTTGTATTGATACGAATAGTTACATGTTGATGAACATTGACGGTCTTCTTTACGCATAATATCGGATGTTAAATTAACTGGCGCATCTCTACTCATATTTATCTTTTACGTAATGTGTGTATTTCTATATATAATATTATATATAAATTATGTATATGGAACTGGATGAAATTATCACGAAATAGAATACGAAAGATACGTAAGCAACAACATCAAAGTGTTCGAAGATGGAAAAAACAGCATAAGGCATCGGCACGAAGATCCACATTTAGACAAAGTCGTCATCGTAGAAGTGGAAGTATAATCACAAAAAACACACCAAAAGTAGTGAATCGCACGTTGAAAAAATATGTTTCTGATGACGAAATACGTGAAATCAAACAAAAATATCGGAAATTACGAAGGGATAAACGAAATAAGCGCCGACAGGTAGGTGGTGGTGAAATTTCGCCCGAAATGTTACAAGTAGCGGTGACTGCGGCCGCAACAGCAGCAGTTGAAATCGTTTTGAAACAACAACAACAGTTTTCAAAGGAACAACTTCTGAAAAATGATAGTAATAATGATGTTCGTGGTAAATCGAATGATCCGACAAATACGAATTCTCAAACAAGTTCGGCGGAATCGTCATTCAACTCCACTGTTACTTCAAACACAACGTCATCGAATGACAATAAAAACACTTCATCTTCCACGAAATCGAATAACCCACCATTTCGATTAGGCCCCGAAATCGAAGGAGATGTTTCTATTGGTATGGAAGAACGTGAATGTAATGATGTAGCAAAGGTATATGAACTCGTAAGCTTTTTAATTCAAAAAGGTTTGCCATATTATGTTCAAATTCATCTTAAATCAGGAGACAAGGCAATCAACAAGAATGATACCAATATTTTCGACCTACGCCGTATTTTATACGGTAAATTTACACAAAATATTAAAAATATAAGCGAAAATAAACAAAAATTATACTTAAAAGCAAACGACGTTGTTGGTATCGCAAATAGCGAATTATATGGCAATAGCGATCCTGGTCTATTTATTTATACAGGTGAAAAGGGGCAAATATTAAAGGATTCAAATGATACATCGATTAAGGTGCGATTACTACAAGATGATCCAAACGCGGCGCCGATTCCACCATTATCTGATTCAAAACGTTTGTATAAGATTACAGGAAAAGGACCAGATGCCAAACCAGATTCAATCAATACGATGGCGGTATTAACAAAACTTGACCGGGACAATAAGATTGATCTCTCGGAGTTCAGGCTACAAATCGCACCGATGACACAGGAAGAATTGAAGAAAGACGCTCAAAAGGTCGCTAGTGGAACTAACAAAGACCCAGAAGTAAAGGTAGTAGTTGATGAATCAAATACGTATATTGTCAATTTGGGTATCGGTTGCAAAGTTGTATCGATCCAGACACTCAAAAAATCTCTCGAGAAGATGCGTTTAAGCCTTGAAAATGAAAATGACAGCAGCAAACAATCAGCGTATGATATTCTACGCAAGCTGACTTCGTTATTACAAAATCCTGAATTTGCGAAATCCGATGGATACGATGATTTTAAAGAAAAGGTCTTCGGTTTTTCATATAAAATTAGCGGATCTGAGAGATTATATGGATTCACGCAGTTGCAGACGTTTTTTGATGATAAGAAAGGTAATATTCCACCTCGGGTTACAAAAGAATTCTCCAAGCTAATGAGTTTATTAGGACATGGTCCGGGAGGGTCTAATGGCGATTGCTTACGGTTTGATGGTGTTACGCCATCTATATTTGAGCTCGCTCGCATACAGACATATGAAGAAGATGGAAAAATCGTTACAAAAAAAACGGAAACACTCGATAACGCGAGTAACATGGGTGGGTTTGGAAAAAAATTATCGAAAATAGGAGAGACTGGATCAAGTGAAAGCAAAGAAAATGATAGTGAAGGCCAGTCTCCGAATAGTAATACGAATTCTGAAACCAACGCAGAGACGAATGCGGGTGGAGTGAATGCGAACGCACAGACTGGCACCGAGTCGCAGTCTCCTACCAAAGAAGGCGCAACCGCAGTTTCTCCGGTAAAAGCAGACGGTAAGGGTGAGGCGGCTACTGTTCCAACAAATCCAAATGAAGATATGGCAAAACTGGAAGAGAAAGAAAGAACAAAAGCGGAAGAATACGAAAAAGAAGTGGAACATAGAAAACTTGCCGCAGAAATAGCAGCAGCCGCAGCGGCAACAGCCGCAGCAAAGGTACTTTCTAATATACAATAGACACAACAACTAAAATGGCAAATAACGAAGCGACGCACTATCGTATGCTGTCACGCGGAATGAGTCGTTATATCCTTCGACATATACAATATCGCCGGTGCTTACGTTGTTACATCCATATTCATTTGTGCCGCTTTTACCATTTACTGTAATCGGTAACTTGATTGCGTTGTTTTTATCGCTGAGTGTATAAAACTGCCATTTATCGCGGTTTGTGAATAGGGGGCGGCCAATCAAAGGAAGTATTGTTTCTTGCGATGAAGTTGATGACGGAACGCTGCCGTTGCCGCCATTTCCGTTGCGAGTCAGGATACCGACTTGGCGATATGTAGTATCAACCGAACGTGTTGGAACATTTACACGAACACCACCACCGCTACCCATACCACCACCGCTACCCATGCCACCGCCGTAGGTATCCATACCACCATAATGTATTGTTTCAACGCCACCACGAATATCATAAATTGGGCGGGTTGCACCTACCGAATTGTCTCGAAGAGGCGGAACATATGGATTTAATAATACATCTTGGTTAGATGATGGTCCGCCAATTCCAAAATCTAATGAATCCGATAATGGGTCAGTAGATGCGACTAATACAGGCCCGTGATGACCATAACCATGACCATGACCATGCCCATGACCGTGACCATGTGGGTGGCGGGCATTACCAAAAAAATATGAATGCGCATAAATAGCAATAACTACCATAATAATCGCAAATATCACCAACGTGACATTTTCAAAACAAAAAACACCAGGCGGACATTTACGAACCATATTACAAATAAACAATAATACCAACCGCGAAAATTGTTGTTATTATTATATAGTTTTATTTATTTTTTTGTATTATGATATAAAGCCGCATTATAATATTCCAGTATTAGCTAAGCTACATTATGACAGAACAAGCATCGAATGAATTCATACAAGGAATGGTAAGCGTCATTATACCGACCTATAATCGTTACGAACTGCTAAATCATAGTATTCGAAGTGTGCTAGCGAATACATATAAAAATGTAGAAATTATTGTCATCAACGATTGTTCAACTGACCAAAGATATTATTCGGGTCAGCTTGAAAAGTATGAAAAGACGACCATTATTCATTTACCAGTCAATATGCGCGTGAAATATAATGTATCTGCGGCACAGGGAATGACACGTAACCATGGATTAGAAATAGCAAAGGGGGAATGGATTGCTTTTCTAGATGACGACGATTTCTATATTGAAACAAAAATTGAAAAACAGTTGGCGGCCATGAAAGAATACAACAACATATTGTTTTCAACTACGAACATGTATATGATTAATCATAGATCTATCAGTATGGATAAATTGGATTTTAACATAACACCATCATATGATGATTATAAAAATAAAATATTGAACCTAGAAATGGTGATAAAAAATAACCATATTGCGAATTCTTCTGTTATTATACACCACTCTATTGTAAAAAAAACCGGAAAACAACATATTGTTCCACGAGAGGAAGACTGGGATTATTGGAAAAGAGCATTACAATATACGGATTGTTTATATATAGGCGAACCTTTTGTATATTTTACCTGGACAGTTCAAGATCGTATGAAAGAACGACACTATCATTAAACTATTATTTCTTTTTGCCGCCGGGTGTCGCGAAGCCCTTCAACATTTCTGTGATTCCTCTAATTCCTCCATTTCCAGTGAGTTGTTCCATAAAACCTTCCGCGGATTTCAAGAGAGGACCCATTTCTTTCATGTTATTCATGAGTTCCTTTTGTTGGTTCATGAGAGATTTTGTTTGGTCGGTCAAACCTCGGACGCCATCCTCACCGATTATGTTTTCAATATTATCATATGCTTGTTCCAAAGTGGAAGCATAGTCAATACGATTTGCTTCCTTTGCGCCATGCGCATTTTCACCGTCATCATCGTGGTCTTTACCGTCATAGCTTGCGGGAGATAAAGATGCCATACCCTGTTTGTTCTTCTTCATCGGCTCCTTCTTAGAGTGTAATGTTCGATTACCTTCCATCTTCTCCGTTTTTGTTTCTTTTGATTTAGTTTCAGCATCGGCATCGGTATCAGCATCAGCATCGGCATCGGCACCAGCATCAGCATCGGCTTCTTGTTCTGTCTCTGTTTCGCCTTCTCCGTCCTTTTTCTTGCTCTCCATTCCTTCCATAACTCCTTGATAACCAAGCACTTCGAGAACAAAAACTGTAAAAAATGCTGTCAATAAAACAATAATCATATTTTTACTAAAGTAAGAGCTAACAAGGCCGATTAATGCCATAAGAACGACCGCATTCGTGTTACGGTTTGAGAGATGACGTACAACTGTTATTAAAACGACAAATAAGCTCGCATACAATACAAACTTGTTTTGTAAAAAAGGTGTATTAAATAACTTGCTAATGAACGATGACATAATATATATTAAAAAGTCACGGATGATAATATATATTTTAAGAATATAATAATTCCAAACATAGTAAATTGATTTATATTTGTAATTATTCAACATTCGTATTCGTATTCGTATTCGTATATGACTAGATATGAAATAGGACTATGTCAAAAATTTAATCCGATTATTCATGGTTTCGATTTGGATACAAGTTCGCCTGAAATAAAAGACCATTATATTTGTTTATACACATTTGACTTTTCATCACCTTTGTGTGAAACAACGGTGATTCTTTCAAAATTTTATAATGCTACTATTGAAATTATAGAGCCACTCACATTACAACCTGGTGACGAAATGGTTGCGATCTATAAAACGTTTTGGTTACGTATATTTCAGCGTTTGTGTCGGAAATGGATAATCCGACGCCGGTTTTCACATTCGACGAAAATGTATACGTTTCTTCTAAAACGTGAATATCAATCGCTTAGAATACCATTATAAATCGCTCTTGGGGATCTGTTGTTTCAAGTTCTGGGTCATCGTCTTCGTTTTCAATATCATGTAATTTTGTTTGTCTATTGAGTTGTATATCATCTTCCGCGTTTTCCTCGTCGTCCTCGTCTTCGTCTTCGTATTCGTCTTTGTCGTCTTCGTATTCGTCGTCGTCTTCGTCTTCGTCTTCGTCTTCGTATTCGTCTTCGTCTTCGTCTTCGTATTCGTCTTCGTCTTCGTCTTCGTCATCGTCTTCGTCATCGTCTTCGTCTTCGTCTTCGTCTTCGTCTTCGTATTCGTCGTCGTATTCGTTGTCGTTATTATAATTTTCGACGTATTCTTGTTCGTTTTCGTCCAATTCTAAATCGAATTCTGAACCGGGTTCGGCATCGGCATCGGCATCGGTATCGGCATCGGTATCGGCATCGTTTTCTGCTTCTGCTTCTTCCAACGAAACAATCATTTCGTTCATTTTTTGAACTGTTACATCAAGAACAGTATATACGTTTGTTAATTTTTCATAACTATTTCGCATATTTTTTAGTAACATGCCGATACGCTTTTTATCTTTTAACAGTTCGGTCATTATGTTACTTTTACGTCTGGAATGGTTTTCACGAATCATGTTATTGATGTGATGATAGATTTCCTCTAAATATGTGATTTGAGAACGATGCTCGTCTACCATATTATCAAATAACGATTTAGCCTTTAAATAAACCGATAGTAAATGTTTATTGTATTTCACGTTATGACGAAGCTCAATCATCTTTTTAATAATTTGAATTTTGGACTCTTTTTTACTTTTTCGAAAATCATCGATTGCGATATCACGATATGCTAAAAAATCAGAATCACCGTAATTATCATCATGCGTTTCTAGTCTTTGATTCATATTCGCAGGTATTATATACTGTTATAATTATGTTAGAATAAAATGATTTCAAACCGATTTGTCTAACTTATTCCACCAACTACATGGTTTATGCCAAAAGTCGGTATAATATATATCACCGTGACTCAAAAATGCAGCAGTATAACTATATGAGCTTGCGGATGTAACTAGGATATCTGCCACCGTCATACCAACAAATGTATCTTCTGTATTATCATCAAGATGTATCATAACGTCCTTTCCTATGATTGGATGACCACATATATTTGTAAAATTCTCTGGCTTGCCCTGCGAATAGATATGAAACTGGATCTTATTATTCGCATCATATTTTAAATAAGTACCGCGTATTTTTAAAAGAGTCTGAATATAATAGTCATTTGTATATTCTCCACCACTGTTGGGTCGAGTATCATCACAATTAGGTCGTCGTATATGTAATGCTAGATGATGTGTATAGACGTGATCGGATGATGAAGATCCTATACGAAATAATCGTTTTCGTTCATCACTACGATTTTTATTTTCCCAATAATGTTCTTTAATCCTTATCATACTTTTACTCTTCATGCATGCGTCGATATTTTTTTCAACGTAGTTGAATACGTCATAAAACTCTGGTGTAATAATTGTCACTCCGGTTTCGTAACATATGTCTTTATGATTTGTATAGTGTGGTTTCATATTCATAATATTTTCCATCTTTTCGATAAACCGCGGTTCTGCAGTATAGTTATGTGCGATTTTAATAGGGCTTTTATATACAAAAACAGCGTCTTCGTATTCCTCTGCGTAAATACATGTCCAAATAAATCGCTGGTATTGTGCGCCAAATCCGTCATCGAATGGAAGTGACGAAATGTATTTTTTCGATTTTGTTTGACCAGGATCTTCATTATGAATAACAGATAAAGGGGGCGGCGTATCGGAGAGATTCGCATCAGGTGTAGTAGAAGTCACGATCGGTGCGATAAACTGACTTTCGTCATTCAGTTCATACGCATTCGGCTGCGTTTTATCGTTTCTTTCTGACGTAAGACGTCCGATATGTCGATTTGTAATATGATTATAAAATCCAGATATAAACCCAAGTTGGGTCCATTTATTCGCGTAATCCATTTCAAAGAACTGGTTCGGTGTATCATAATTCCCAACAGTAAGAATCGCATCAACATCAATAATTGACGGTCTGAAACTGTAATGTGGCCAATAATGACAGTTTTTATAACCGACATCTTCTCCAACATGTTTATGTTGATGAAGTGCCACCTCATGCCTCATACGTCGTAACATACGATGACCTTGTATCTTATAATCTTGGATTGTCTCTCCATAGTTACGATTGTATAATATTTGTCGGACATTATAACCCGAATTTCGCGCATCAGTCATCATTTGCGTTGCTTTGTCAATATAACTACCCGGTGTATGAAAAAGAAAATCATCTTCCATATGTATCCAATAATCCGGCCGCAACTCGTTAAGTTTATTCCATATGATTTTCATACTCGGACGATGACCCTTTTCAGACGGTCCTTTCATATAATAATCGATCCATGGATAGAGCGTCTTCATTTGTTCTCGATCGGTTTCACTCGAATTATCATCTACACAAAACCAGTAATCAACTTTATGAATATCCGACCACATGTTTAAAATCGAATTTACAGTTTGCTGAAATAAATCCAGGCGCTTACATGTGGTGAATGTAATTATCACTCGCGGAGAGATTCGATTACGTAATATGGTGATGTTTCGTAATGCTTCATTCATTTGAATCGCTGGTATATTTCTGTCAAGATACGCCAACTTTTCTACCGAACGCGACAAATGAAACACATCACATGCTTTGTCAAGAACATCGTCGGGTTTCGTCGTGGTTGCAGTTGTGGTGATTTCACATGGAGCAATAAGCGAGTCTTTTACCTTGACGAATAAGCGGTTCCATGTTTCGATATCATCATCGTTGAAGGAGTCATTTTTGGATGCGATGATCGAGAGAAAATGATCAACGACAAAAAATAATCGCAACAATTCAGGATAACTTTCCTCTTCGAAAAAATTACGATAAAATACGAAGTTGCTATATGTTGATGACATGTAATGAAACGGCATAATATTATGTCGAAGTATCGTCTTACAACATTCATATCCACTTCGTTTGTCTGATATGTAAAATGCTGATATCGAATTATTATACTCGATGATATCGTTGTATTTGTCAGTTGAAAGAAACAATTTGTTCTGCGGATACTTATTGTAATTTTTATATTTGTGATACAGCGCATTTACCATCATATGGTTTCCATCTGATCGAAGATTCTCCATTAAAGAGGCAATTCCTTCGATTCGCTCTTCGTCGTATTCCATCGTCGCGCAATAGTATTTTAGTGAGTTATATTTGTCGCCTTTCTTGTAATAAAGGTTGCCTAGACACAAAGCACTATAATATTTTTCCTGATTCCAGTTGTTTTGAGAAAGAACGCGAAGATACCATTCAATAGCCTTATCGATATAAGCGGGACCAGCATCCATCCAACTTTGCGCACAATAAAACGCGTATCTATCGGCAAGCGAGCGGCCGCCGCCGCCATTTCCATGAACCACACTATTCACGTCATTTGCGAGCTCTTCCTGATAGCCGCGTTCCAACACTTCCGCATCTTTGATGTATTTATTCGGGTCTTGATTACGACTACCAACACGCCCAGATTCCACATAATAATTTCCTTCTATCGCATACGAGCTTTCTTCTTTATCAACACACGTGATATATTCGTGAAGCACACCCACATATCGCCATCTCTTACGATTATTTACAATCAACGTTCGCAAATATACAAACGATTCACCTAATTTTAATTGATATGCGTCATGGGTGAGAACACGCGGCATGCGAAAGTTGCCATGTATTGTGTCATCTGCGTCGAATATAAAGAGATAATCAGTTTTATTAAACGCCATCTGTAATGCTAATGTACGATTAAAACCGAAATCTTTCCATTTGACTTGTTCAATATGTCCTGGAATGTTTTTTTGTCTGAAAAAGTCGCGAATAAGATCCATCGTATTATCTGTGGATCCAGTATCTGATATGAAATAAGCATCAAAGTCGATATAACTTGTTAGATTGTCTAGTGTCTTCGTGATAATATGCGATTCATTTTTTACAATCATGCTGAGACAAATTGTATAAGATTTAGACGGTTTGGGTTTAATCTCCACGTCAAGCATGTTTATTCCGACGATTTTAACTTACTATATTCTTAACATAAATGTGTTTAGGTTAATTTTATTTTACATTCATATAATAATCATATAATAATCGTTTAATAATAATAATCGTTTAATAACATTACTCACCTATTTATCATTATCTACTATGTCATTCACGAGATTTCATGATGATCCGGATCGTATTAAAAAACAGCTTCAACAATCCACCGATGTAGGACGGTATCGTTTGAATGTTCCTGGTCCTGGTGATAAACCGCTTTATTATGAAGACCCATATGTTCGTGCGCAGTTTTGGGCAGGAAATATTATGACCAACTCTGTTGATGTTGAAGCAGAGTTATTCGGTCTCTCGCGCCGATTGAACCGTGACTCGGTTGAGAACTATCATCATGATGAACGCGCATCGGTTGCTACTCGCACAAATGAAATGATACGATGCCCAACGCGTGGAGGTAGTTCTGTGGAACAGTCTCGTGCAACGCATCCGGCTTGGATGCTGAGGGATGTCGAACAAGACAACTGGAAAATGCTTCACTTCGATCCTCAGGAAAATGTATTTATGCCCTTCTTTAACAATCTGAATACGCGTATTATCGAAAAAGACCGTTTTGTTTCGCAGACCACCGTTCCAGGTATTTCAGATGACACGCATTACACGGTTCATCCGTCCAATCGCAATCCTGCGCTAGAAGGTATGGCTGGTGGGAGGCGTGATAATGAGCGCGGTTTAGGCGAAGGATTCGGTGGAGCTGGCGGCGCTGGCGGTGTTGAGGGTGTCGGTGATATCCGTCAGTTTAGCGGAACGACCGCCTTGTTTTCATAATATTCGAATACTGTCATATCGTATTCTAATATTATTCGAATATTATTAGAATATTATATATAATACCACATATATTAATACCGCATATAATAATACCACATATAAATAAGAGAACAAAATGGCTGAAATAGCATTAATATTAGGCAGTCTTGGAGCAGCTTATATCGCATCAAATAGAAAATCTGACGGAGTTGTCAGCGAAGGTTATCGTAATCCAAATGCGAATAATGCCAAATATTTGCCTAACATGAGTATTCCAATTACGAATTATCCGGTGGTTCGCCCGAATACCGGAACGAATGTAAACGAATATAAGAACCCGAATACACATACCGATCGTTATTATGCCAATAACGTGGATTATGATAAGATGTCGGCCGGTGTTGCGGGTGGTGTTGGAGGTGTAGGCATACTTCGCGGTATCGCGGAACGAGGGCGCGACTTTTCAAATGATAAAAAGGATATTATTCCGATTGCGGGTTCTACTTCAAGCACCGGAATTATTGGAGAAGGTTTAGACACCCAATTTGGCGATAATTATAGCAAAGATGGATTTACTTCTCTCACCGGATCCAAAATCGACCCGATGTCATTTACTCATAACAACATGGAACCGTATTATGGCGCGAAGGTGCGCGGATTGACGACTAGTGCGAATATGCATGAGAACGTTCTTGATAATAAAGTAGGCGGTGGTTCGCAATATGTTAGTAAAACAGAACAGGCCCCGCTTTTCCGCCCTCAGGAAAATATGCATCACCCGAATGGCATGCCGAACCAAAATGATTTTTATCAGTCACGCGTCCTTCCTAGCATGAAAATCGCAAACGTGAAACCTTGGGAAGAAGTTCGTGTTGGACCTGGGTTGGATCAGGGATATAGCACACAAGGAACACTCGGATTCAATTCAGGAATGGACGCACGAGAGAAATGGATCGACCGAGGTGTTGATGAATTACGTGTAAAGACAAACCCGAAATTGTCTTATTCACTCGAAGGACATCAAGGTCCTGCCGCACATTACGTACAAAATGCACCGACCACCGCTACATTAGGACGAATGGAAAAGCATCTGCCTGATACATTTTTTGTGAATACACCCGACAGATGGTTTACAACAACCGGTGCTGAGAAAGGTGAAACACAGCGTGCGATCGAGATGGACCGAGAGAGTAATCGTCAGACAACGACAACAGAATATTTCGGTGCGACTGCTCCTGCGGATGGAGGTAGTGCGATGTATGCTCCAAAGAATTTCGAAGATACGCGTCGCCAGACCTATGATGGGAAGCCGATTATCAATCCTTATGCTGCGGAGAGAAATACCGCAACAGAAGCCGACTTTGGTCGTATGAGCTATAAATTTACGCATAACAACCGAACTACTGTTCGTCCGAATGAGATGGGTGGTATTCATGGTGCGCTTAAAGCGGTTGTTGCGCCTTTGTTGGATGTGCTGAAACCGTCTCGTAAGGAAAATGTGGTCGGAAATGCGCGAATGTATGAAAATGCGCGTATGCCTGTTCCTGCTGCTGTGACCGCAACATTCAATCCAGCTGACCGCGCACCTACAACCATCAAGGAGACGACTGTTGGTTTGGTTGGGTTTGACCACTTGAATGTTGAACGCCAAGCCGCGGCGGGTTATTTGATCTCTCAGAATACGCCGGTGGATACCGAACGCGCAACCACCAGCACTGATTATTTAGGAACGGCGGGTGGTGCGGCAACCCGTATGGGAAATGGATTATACAACGCCGCGTATAATCAACGCAATAATGTGAATAAGACCTATAAAAATGTAACAAACCACGGATCGATGTCTCTCTTCAACTCAAATACTAATGTTCAGATTGACCGCATCGACGCCGACCGTGCGAATAACCGTGCGATGGTAATGACAAATGCCCCGTCATCCATTCCCAGTATCGATATTTATGGAAAGATGACGATGCCGCAAAGTTACGATGAAGGAAAGTTGAACGAGAGAATTCAGCCGGATATATTAAACGCATTTAGACAGAACCCATATACGCATAGCCTTCAAACGTATTAACATAGCTAGTAGCTAACTTCCAGCCGTATATGTCTTTTTTCAGAGATAATTTTATAACATTATTATAGTTATAATATTATAATTATAAATGAACTTTCGTGAATTATTCCAAGACAAATACACGGTGTTATTCGTGCTCATTTTAGTAATATTAGTGAGCGTTTGGGTGTCGCGCACTTATCGAAATGGTGGATTTAGTCTCTGGATTGCGCCGTCGGAAGGATACGGCACAGGAGTGATAGAAGGTCTAACGATGAATGACCATGTGCGATATTTGGGTGAGGAAAGAAAACAGAGCACTCATTCGCCCACAAATACACTGGGTTCGCGAACTGATGGCTCGTTACTAATCAATCAGTGCTCTTATGTAAGAAACATGCCAACTATGTTTCGATTTATATTCACGCCTACCGCTGTTTTACGTGGCGCAACCGGTGATAGAACGGGTGTCAACGCAGCAAAAATCATTACAATTAAAGTTCCTAATTACTATATTCAGAACACCGACGCAACAGGACTTTCGATCACGATGCGCAAAGATGGAAATGCTACAATATTAGATACTGCAGAATATACCCGCGGAATAACCGCGGATGGTGCGGCTGAAGCAGGGTATCTCACGATTCTTTATAGGATACAAACCGCGAGTCCTATGGATAAAGACGTAAAGTACTCACTTGAATTATCTGGATTGAAATGGAAGGACGCTGAAATCAATCCAGCGTCTTCAACCACTACCGCACCTGGAACCGATCTGGCGAATGTATCTCTATCTAGCAGCGCCGAACCATCGAGTGTTTCACCGATTCTGGTTTTCGTAAATTTATGGCCGTCTGATGCTGCGAAACGATTGCGTATATTTAACGATACAACATACGGAAACGAACCAGCATTCATCATGTGCCGTAAAATATCAACGGAAAGTCCGCAATTGTCTCCGAATTATACCGGGACTGCGACCACATTTTCGATGACCATTATGCTTACAAACGCGCTGGCGTCTGGGGATATTTTCCTCGTTCAAGTGCCATATGTCACACGAACTGCGAATGTTGATTTGGGGATTTCATTCTCTTGGACGAACCCGACGACACAACTTCAAAGCACCTTATCCACGATTTCTGATGCGGGGGTTGTAACGTCAGATATCAATACATACGGAGGTGGCGTAAATGTTGTCGCATTTACTGTGGGTGGCGCTTTACCGAAAGATACGCCAATTCGTCTATCGATCGCCGGTCTTCAAACACCAGCATCAAGAACCTCGATGACACAAGCGAAAATCCGAACCTATAAGGGCACTCCTACTTCTCCATCTCTCGGCGGAACATTTAACGATAACGCTGTTGGTGGCGTGCTTGACCAAGGCGAGTTTAATCTTCCTGCGATTGAACCTCGTGGTTCTACCACTACATCTTCTGGTTCTCCTACCTCATCTGGAACAGCGAGTGATGGAACCACCTACGTGACCAGCGCAGCATCATCCGTGCTTATTTCCGATGTGAAACGCCAGATGAACTGGGCGATTGAAGCGCAGAACGAATACGAAAGTGCGTATAAGGCATTACGGGCTGCTACAACTACGACCGCAAAAACGGAAGCCCAGCTCAAATATGACGTCGCAGTTGCGCGCCGTAATCGCCTGATTGCCAGTCATCCCGACTCATGGTATGATGGCGCTAATTGGCGGTATGGCGATGATGGTCATGTGCGTAAATGCGCGGAACCTTCCACGTTGTCCAGCAACGAAGGCAACTGCCAGAATATTTATCGGTTGGACGCAAATGGTAATGTCGTAAAATCAGCCGACGGCAACAACATTTTGCTTATGCGTAAATGCCCGTGGAAGTGTAACAATCCTGGACAAACCGGTTCAGACGCATGCCGTATTGATGCGGATTGCCTCAAAGTGATTCGTTGGGCGACATATTTACCAGATGGAACCCAGATCGAGAAGAATTTGCTCGCGACTACACGCACGAGTTATGATGATATTGCGAGAGAAACGAGTTCGTCATCACTTGACGAAGACGATATATACCGCCGTGGTATTACGCGCAACTTCCGCGGGTATGGACGCTATGGACGAATGCCTCCTGGACAAGGCCAAGGATATGGACAAAGCCCAGGATTATTCGGTTCCATACGTGATGCCGCTGGAAATATCATCCGCACAGTCGGTAACTGGATCGACCCGAATGACCCCGCAAGTAATCGACGCACCGACCGTCGTAATGCGTATTATTATGAAGATGGATCACCTGCCGCTACTGCTTACCTCGGTATGTATAACGGGCAGGGATATGAAGAGGAATCGCCCTTTTATGCCGCGTCAAAACCAACGAACTATTATTACACTACTAACTATTATTATACTGACGGCGAGGCAGGTGGCGCTATGAGCGATGGCAAGAGCAATATGCCTGGAAAAATGACGAATGTTCAGCCATATGACCAAGTGATTAATTTTTAACGATACGGCTGTGTGTGTCTAGAACCTACGCGCGAAATGAAGTTAAATAATATATTCTCATTATTACAACTATACTTTTGTAATTATGACAACACCCATAGAAAACCCAGAATTAGCAGATATCCATAAACACATTCATCATAAGTTAAAAGTTTTTATTGAAAATCGTAAAATCCCGAATATTATATTTTATGGGCCACATGGATCAGGTAAGACGTTTATATTAAACCGTTTTATTCATTCGATCTACAACGGTGATAAAACCGCAATCAAAAACTACGTGATGAGAGCCAACTGTGCGCATGGTAAAGGAATACGTTTTATTCGTGAAGAACTGAAATTTTTCGCGAAGACCAATATCGACATGAAAGAAGGAACCATTTTTAAGTCGGTGATTTTGACGAACGCCGATAAACTGACGATTGACGCACAATCCGCATTACGAAGATGTATTGAGTTATTCAGTTCTTCCACGAGGTTCTTTATAATCGTTGAAAATAAAGATAGTTTATTGAAACCGATATTGTCGCGTTTTTGTGATATTTATATTCCACCTCCGATGATTCAAATACAGACAGAATCGGAGCCAATCGCTGTTAATCTTCATACATATCTTGCCGATAAAGTATGTAATACAAACAAAATATTGAAATCGAGAGAACATACTTTGTCTGATCTTATAAAGATAGGTGAAATTGATACAACCGCATCAAGCGAAGAGTACGAAAAAATACTGGATTTGGCAGTATCTTTATATGAACAGGGTTATTCAGGGATTGATGTAATTGATTTTATTCATACACATCCAGACATGAACGATATTCGCAGATACGAACTACTCATTATGTTTGACAAAGTTAGAAAAGAATTTAGAAATGAGAAACTATTACTATTTTATTTTCTTCATTTTATAGTATTTCGTTGTAATCTGAGTTTAGAAAATATTTCATTTATGTAAGGTCCAGTATCAGTCACTATTATTTTAAGCTTACGATGGATGATTATTCGGTTACGTCTCTTTATGAATCCAAGAATGAATGGGCGTCTCGACTTGTGAATATTCTCACGCCGCTGATCCAAGAAGGCATTCGGTCTATTTTCGATGAAGCGGTGAAATTATGTGTTGGAAATAAGGAACAAGACAAGTATCTTATGACGTTTCAGAATCTTCTCTCGAGAGTCCCGAAATGGAACCCCAATATTATCAAGGAGGAGACATCGCGAATCAAGGAACGCGGCACATGCGGGTATTTAGAGGATTTGATTACATGTGTTCATATTATTCATTTGAAGTGTATGACAGTTATGCGTGTTGGAAATAAACAGAAAAAGGTGGATATAAAAATACCACAATTGGCGGACTTTATTCATAAGATTTACGTGAATACTGCGCGAAAGGTGTATTCCAACGTGTATATTTTCGAGAGAGGGATCCAGCCTCTTCACACACAGCGTAACAATCGTGAGTTTGAGATTATTGTCAAAGAATGTATTTATAACACGATTCGCGATAATATACCGGTGGAGGAACTGATCAAGATGTATTTAGAAGAAACGATTGAAGATGTGGTAGAAGTGACGGAGAATGAAGAGGTGATTCAACAAGAGCCTATTCTCTCGGAAGAGGATGCCAATCTCTCGGCGAGGCGCCGACAACATCATGGAAGTACCCGCCGAAGGCGTCATCGTGATCGGGTGAGCGATCAAGATGGCGGGGGCGCCAGCGACAGCGTCGGTGATAACACATCGGCCGCGACAATCGACCAGCTCGATTTCGTTGGTGATTTGAATGGAAGTGCGAATGCGTTAGCATCTGAATTGACAACCACCGCAAATGACGGTTTGGATAGTGGTAGCGGCGGCGGCGGAATTTCGTTCGGAGAGAATCAAGTGCGAACCTTTGAAACGGATGCTTCCGAGAGAAAGAATGAATATATGACACATGATGACGACGACGCGGACGATGATGAAGCCGATGTAGGTCGATTAAAGATTGGTGATGATATTCGATTGGATACACTCGATATTCATACCCTTAATGATATTCAAGAAATCAACGCGCCACCTCTCTTGGATGATATCGAGGTATTGGCGTAAACATGAAGATGTAAAAGTATATATTATTTATAATATAAATATTCGACAGTGTAATATAAGATGTTTGGATTTGGAGAAGGCAACGAAGATGAAGGAAAGTGGTACGACAATATATTTCTTATCGATTTACTCATCTTCATTTTTTCTTTCGCATTTTTAGCAATCGCTGGTATAATTATGTATTTTTGTTATCCGCCGGTCATGTTGGCATTCCAGACATCATAGCGTGGCGTCGCGTATAAAAATCAATAAATAATTGAATTTGTATGTATATACGTCGTTTAGAATTATATACATCCATAGGTCTCTTAGATAAGAATGTTTAATACAACGAAATTAGCAATCATCGGCGCATCTGTCGCAATCGTGTATTTTTTGTTGAAATTTATAGAAATGCGGTTTGTTGATCATGACAACCAAAAACCGGTTAAGGTCTTGGTTCGCGATTCGATCGTTGTTTGTGTCTCGTCGATTTTAGCCGTATTTATTTTGAACCAGTTTGAGAATATTAGTGCCGGCGGAAATAGTGGAGGTGGCGGAGCAGGTGGCAGCGGTGCGCCAGCAGTTTTTGTAGATACGCCAGGATTTTAATCCAAATGAAGGTCTTGTTCTTGTTCTTGTGACTGTCTGGTGTCTTGTTCTGTTTCTTCTGAACGGTCATGAACTATGCCATTTTCATAATAATGTTTTCCAACTTTGTTCAAGTTTGATAACATCAACCACCATGCCTTTGTATAGGAATGCTCGACGTATTTCAAACCCGCAGCGTCGGCCCATTTCGCACAAAATCGCTGAACATGCTTTGCGGCGGCGGCGTTTTTATACTGCGGCATCGATGGAAAAAGATGATGCTCGATTTGAAAATTTAGGTATCCCATAATCCACGTTACAAGTTGTGATTTCGTAGAAATATTCACGGTATGATTCAGCGCATATTCAAACCATAGCAAATGCTTGTCTTCTGGAATTACTCCGGTATATGTATGCGAGAGAGAGAAATGACCGAACAGATAGATGAAATTCCAAAAATTCACGATCATTAATAAGAAATAACACCATACTAAACCGCCTCCGCTTACACCACCAGAATAGAAAATGAATGGCAACGAGAGATGTGACCCGGTCATACAGACAGCTTCAAAGGCAGTTTCAAGATAAACTTCTCTCGTTCGTGCTGAACATAAGCGGTGAAATACCTTCTTCGGATGAAGATAGTATGTCCAAAATAAATGGACAAGAATACCGTTGATGATGGGCAAAAACGTCCAGGCTTGAAGCCGCATCCACCATCGATTCATAAACCGCGACGCTGTCTTACCATTTGTATTGTCTTCGAATGCGCGGTCAAAAAAGGCGACAAGCGGAGTTGTATCCAAATCAATATCATGCTTAATTTTCTGGGGCGCCGCGTGATGTTTTTGATGCATCGAATTCCATACCGACGAACTCACGCCTCCGCCAAATCCCATCATGAAGGTTTGGATTGCGCGATCAATCCGGCGGTTTCCAGTAAAACTAAGATGTCCACATTCATGTTGAACCCAGCCGCACCGCGTCTTAAATGCGATGAACGAGAGAACTGATGCGTAAATATTATATGAAGCAAACCATGTTCCTACACCGAAGTAAAAGGCGATCTCTAATAATCGAAAATATACATGGATATAATCGGGTTCAAAGCATCCTTGTTCGATGAGGGTGGAGCGCATCTCTCGGAAATCCGCCGTCATTTCTTGTTGTTGTGGCGTGAGTTCGAGAGATTCGATGTCCTCGGTTACAATTGGGAGCGACCGTAGAACATTTTTCGCCTTAGACGAACGATAATGAAATTCGTTAAATATTTCGGTCGCATCGGGTGAATTCTTTGCGTAATGAATAATATTCCCACCGGGATGTTTGAAGCCGGTTATGTCATAGGTCGTTCCTTCGATGATAATCGTATCCCGATTGTTTGGGGTAGTCATTATCGAATATACAATATCGATATATAATAACAGAAATTTTGTTTATATTATATATTAAGGTTTGTTGTTATGAACACAGTAGCTTCTGCGTCGCCTACACAACTTGTGAATGAATTTCTCTCGGGTCTCACAATTGCGCTATTATTGATACCTGAATCTATCGCATTCGCGTTTATTATGGGATTGTCACCGAGTATAGGCATTCAAAATACGATGGTTATGTCTCTCATTACATCATTATTTGGAGGGATGCCGACGATGATATCCGGTTCAACCGCAGCAGTCGCCACTTCAATTGCCGGAGTATCCACATTACTCGGGAAAGAATATATCATCCCTACTGTTATTGCTGGCGGTTTTATGCAGATTCTAGCAACGATAACCGGATTATACAAGTATATCACATATGTTCCGAAACATATCATGTCAGGGTTTTTGCTTGCGTTGGCAGGTCTTATCGCGATTCACCAATTGGATAATTTCAAAGATAAGGAGCATAAATGGCTAACCGGGTTGAAGCTGGCGAATACGACGCTATTCACTATTATATCTACGTTGATTGCGTTTTTCGGTGTTATCAAAATCACACACAGTAAAGATCAGCATATCCATATACCAGGTGGTCTTGTTTCGATGTTTGCGATAACAGCTTTTATTTACATATTTACACAGTATTACAATATTGACCGTGTGAAAGACATAGGAGCATTAAAGTCGGAGCTGCCTTCGATTATTTCAAAGGATGCGGTGTCATCTAGTAAAATAAAATACGACGCAGGTAGTCTTATGAAAATGCTGCCATTTTCGGCGGCGATGGCATTTACCGGGTTGCTGGAATCGCTTATTATGGTGAAAGATGCTGAAAACGCACTAGGGGTTAAGGGTGATTCATTTCGCGAGAGTCTCGTCCAAGGCATCGCGAATGTGGCGACAGGTATAACTGGCGGATTTGGCGGCTGTGTATTGGTCGGGCAAAGTAAGCTAAATTTGGCCAACGGTGCGAAAACTCAATTTTCATCGGTGATAACAAGTGTGCTTTTTATTGTGATATGTCTATTCTTTGGACGCGCGATCAACGAAATTCCGATTGCGGCGGTAGTCGGCGTCATGTTACTTGTTGTTTATAAAACCGGCGATTGGGACAGCTTATTCAAACCGCAATCATTTGACCGTCGATGGATAATAATGTTAATTACCGCTATTGTTGGTTTTGTATCTGGCAGTTTGACACTCGGCGTTATTGTTGGTGTGGTGTTAGATAGACTCGTTTCTGCTACGAGGTGATTATGAATATTTCAAATACTTATTTGTATTGTATTTGTCGTTTATAAACATAAAATTGAATCGTTATGTTTATATTGAAGATGATGTCATGTGTTCTTTATTGTTCGTTTCGTAATGTCGTCTGTCGTTGCTGCTGAATCTGTTGCTGTTGAAATGGAGCGCGCCCCGGTTTCTCAAAGGGATGAATACTGGCCTATTACCCTGAATGCGGTCGAATCATGCGACCTATCGTATATGAATGATAAATGGTCGGAAGACATGATACGCGACGGAATGCGTTCGGTTTTTCGCGTTGGTCAATTACCGGATATCCAGGCGAAAGAAATATGCGTTTGGACTCATCTTTCGAAATACAGTCCACCGGCCAACCGCGGTTTCATGTTCAGTTATGGTGATGATCCGATTGTTACGCTTGTCAGCGATAATATGGAAGTTGGACACTCTGGGGGTAGTATGGGTTGGACGATGCGACAAATCGAATTCATCGCGAAAAATGGAGTTCCAGCTCATCGAAAGATCATGCTCGAAAATCGTCGTCTTTGAATAAATTACCCTTCGTAATAACACGGTAATTCATCTACATCCATAAATAGGTGCGTATTTTTACCGTCTTTCAGGAATTTCGCAGAGAGTGCGGCGTGTTTCTTATATTTTTTATATGTGATCTTGTATTGATCAAATAGTGGATTATGTATTTCTTTTGCAGGGATATGCCCATGAACTGATCGTGAGATCATCTTATACAGTTTGAAATCGGGATATCTCTCCTCACCGCTTGACTTATAGAGAACATTTCGTCCCTTGTCGTCGGTTGTCCATTTTACAACCAGCTTGATAATTGGGTCTGATTTACATAGTTTATCCACTTTATTCAAATCATAAATGAAGTAGTCGAAAAGTGCGCAGGCAAACCGGCATAAATCGAAACTATAATTCGGTTCAACAGTAGGCTTATCTGGATTATAATATGGCGGGAAATTATACTGTGTCGCTGCATCGCCTTTCGGATGAAAACTGTCGCTACATATAAGTTCTCCACGGAATGTGTAGATTGCGCGGCCGAAATCGATGATCTTGAATATGCGTCCATATGTCGGAACCTTGTAATACTGCCCTTCGTATAAGTAGTAAATGAACTCCTCTGTGGTTTCGACAAACATAATATTATTTGTATGAAGGTCGTTGTGTGTGAATGCGAACATCTTTTGATAAATAACAAGTGTCATGATAACTTGGAACAAAAGTGACGTCCATTCTTCTTTTGTTAGTTCATCACGCATCATGATATGGTCGAGTGTGCTGATACATTTTTCAAGTAAGATTGCCTGGATCGGAAAGTCGTTAATTTTTACGATGATTTGTTCGTCGTCGCTGTAATCCGAATAACTGTCCTCGCTATCGCATTCGTCGTCGTTATGGTGATCGCTTCCAAAATCACTATTGCTCCCATCTTCATCACCAGCAGCATCATCCGCATCGTCGGTAGGCTTTTCCTTGTGTGTATTTATTTCTTCATCGCAATCTATCGTGGTATAAGATGAATTCGACTGTGATGTATCGTCGCTATCGCTATCACTATCACTATCATCGTCATTTCCGCTATTTTTATTCGTCTTTTTTGGTTGAATAACATCCGGAGTAGTCTCTTCGACCTGTGAATCAAAATCGCCTACATTTATTTCTACCATGTTACAACTATTTTCTACATGCGAATCTAACTCGACCAAAGGTGTATCTGTTGTAATGATCGGTTCAAATTCTACAACATCTTCAAGAATTGTGATGGGTTTATTGCCGGTGTGTAATACCGGATTCAACTTATTTCGCAGTTTCAGCCATTTATGATCACGCATACTGGATTCATCATCTCCAAACTGTGAATAATCTATTGTAAATCGTTGATTTTCGTATGTATTAAAAAAGGAACAGTCGGCCAAGTAATCAATATCATCAAAAACGTTCGTTGAAAACTTGCGTTGCTTACAAAGATAGCTTCCATAGTAGTCTAGTCCATGAACAACACCGTGCATATGAAGAGCACGACTTGTCAAATATGAAAAAAAACCATCCACGTATGATGAATTATTCGTATTCAGCATTTTTTCTTCGCACGTTTCCGGTGTTGAGTTGTATTTAGGAAGGGACGTTTTGGGTGTGGTAGAATTACCATCCGCGGTCATCGTTGTTGCCGGTGTTTCGTATTTTCCAGACAAATATCGGATAGGATCTAATAGCGGTGAATATTTCACAAATATTGGAACATTCGTTGTATTCCCTTCGTCATCGCCAATTACGGTTTCTAAATGATTTAGAGAAGTAGAATGTGTTTCATCCGTTGCGTCTCTCGGATGCTCAATAATATTTTGTAAATAATACTTTTGATTCAACTGAATTCCGTTGTAATTTGTCTCGTTGATATCAAAAAACCGGTTATAAATAGGAATATAATTTTGAATATCATACAATAGCGCCGAGTCAATTCTATCTGGTGTATATTTATGTTTTCGATAATGTAATTGGAATTTCGGTGTTGTAGTAGTCATTTTCCTAAACAATAACAATAACAATAACAATAATAATAATATGATTGTTCGATAGAAGTTTTATATAGATTTTAAACGGGCGGCCTTCATAATCGTATTCATACTTCGTATAAAATGTCGCAAAAAAATATATGTTGTTTGTATCCCCAAAGGTATAGCAGATGAATTTAGAGCTCGCCAAATTCGACATGAAAGCCATAAGCTTTCGTCCCGATGAAAATAAAGGTCCGGTTATCGTTCTCATCGGGCGTCGTGATACTGGTAAAAGTTTCCTCGTTCAGGACTTGATGTTTCATCACCAAGATATCCCAATCGGCACCGTTATCTCCGGAACAGAAGCCGGCAACGGTTTCTTCGCAGCCCATGTGCCAAAATTATTCATCCATGATGCGTATAATACCGCTATCATCGAGAACATTCTCAAACGCCAGAAAGCAGTCCTAAAACAAGTGAAAAAAGAAATGGATACATATAAAAAGTCATCGATTGACCCAAGGACGTTCGTTGTATTGGATGACTGCTTATATGATAACAAATGGACGAAGGACGTGATGATGCGTCTCCTCTTCATGAACGGACGTCATTGGAAGATCATGTTAGTCATCACAATGCAATATCCGTTGGGTATCCCTCCAAATCTCCGCACGAATATCGACTACGTGTTTATCCTCCGCGAGCCATATATTGCGAATCGTAAGCGAATCTATGACAATTATGCGGGTATGTTCCCCACTTTTGAGAGCTTTTGTCAGGTGATGGACCAGTGCACCGAGAATTATGAGTGTCTTGTCATCAATAACAACGCGAAATCGAACAAATTACAAGACCAAATCTTCTGGTATAAGGCGCAACAACATGGGCCATTCAAGCTAGGCAGTAAGGAGTTCTGGGAAATCTCTAAGAATCTCGGTTCTGATGACGAAGGAGACCAGTCGTATGACCCTAATGCCGCGAAAAATAGCAAGGGACCGAAGATAAATGTGAAGAAGAGCAAGTGGTGAAGGAAAGTTGCTCTCACGATGGCGAGAGCAACTTTCCGAAATTAGTATTTAATAATAAATCTTGCTTTAGGATAGACTAAAGCAACATTCCAAATTAGAAATTTATAATCAAGTTGCGCACTTTTCGGAGAGTAATATGTCAAAAAATTAACATTTAATAAATCTTGCTTTTGTTGCAACAAAAGCAAGATTTAAAAATTAGTATTTTAATAAAAGGTTTTACTTTATAAAATGAAAGCAATTATACACGTCCTTCTTGTTTTAATAATTCTTGCTTTGTGTATCTTAAAACAACTTTAATACATATGTCTATACATACATACGCTCATTCGATGTCCTCCGCTTCTTCCGCCTGTGCCGCCTCGGCTGCTACCCTCAACATTGTTGAACTCATCGAGAAAAATCCGATTACAAAGTTGTCTCAAAAATATAATAATATCCTTCTCGAGAAACTCCAA